>Ga0247777_1000016_pt1 | contig 210207 bp, 155 predicted proteins | sample UWRJL154409C5_FD_179937 | JGI IMG/M metagenome (GOLD analysis project Ga0247777, IMG submission 179937) | Plant litter microbial communities from Arlington Agricultural Research Station in Wisconsin, United States - UWRJ-L154-409C-5 | ecosystem: Environmental > Terrestrial > Plant litter >... | reverse complement strand
CGGCGATCCTGGCTGGCTCGTCCTTGGACGCGGCTACGAAAAGCTCCTCTATATGGAGCTCGGCTTCATGCTCGCCGAAACTGGCCGGAAGATGTGATCAATCATAAGTGGCGTTTTGGCGGTTAATTCTCCGCCCCGTCCAATGCCAGGCATCGACGTTCGGATGCGCGTAGCAGTCGGAGTGAGGGGTCAGGAGCTGCGGAAGCCGAAGCCGGCGCGGCAGGCGCGGGCGGCTTCTACGCTGACGCGGCCGTGTTCGAAGTAGCCTTCGAGTTCGGGCTCGGCCTCGAAGGCTCGCGTCACGCGTGCAAGTGAGACCAAGTACACGTACTCGCGCGCCAACCCGCCGCCGCGACACGCTCGGCAGGCGGCTTCGACCGCGCTCGCGATGTCTTGGCCGAGCCCCAACAGTTCCTTCACGATCTCCTGAAAAGACGCGCCCAAGCGCACCGCACGCGCCGCTAGATGCCTGCTCGCCAATTCACGGCGCCGCGCTCCCTCGAGCACGCCTGCGCCGCGCTCCAAGAGCAATGCGCGCCCCTCTTCGTCGTCGTTGCTCTTGGCCGACCCAACGCGGAATAGGCCGAGCGCCTCACGCTGCGCCAACACGCGCGGTCGAACGTGACCCTCGATCTCGTGGAGCACGATGCGCGTCACAGTTTCCTGGCTGTGCCAAAGTCCCGCGCGCACACCGACGAAGCCATCTCCTACGGCGGCAGCGGCCGCCTGGTTTCGGATCTGCACGCGCACGGGCAGGCCCTCGGTTGCCCGCTCGAGCGCGCAAATCAAGCTCTCGGGATCGCTGCGGTCGTCGCTGCGGTGGAGCACGGCCCTCGCTTCGTCCGCGGCTTGGATCCAACGCGCGGCCCAGGCGTCCGCGGCGTCCGCATCCGGCGACACCTCGAGCGGGTAGCGACGCGCGCAGCAGGAGGCAAACTCCGCCGTCCCGATTCGCTCCGCCGCCTCTGCTTCGCATTCGAGCTCGAGCGCGCGACCCGCGTACGCGGCGCCCAGCGCGCCCAAGCCGCCAATCGCGGCCGCCGCCGCCGAAAGCGCCGCGCGCAGCTGGCCGAGCGCGGGCACGCTTGCGTATTCGAAGTTCGGTGCACGCTGCCGGCCGGAGCCAAAGTCGACGATCAGGGCTTCGCGTTCGGATACGGCGTTGGTCGGCTGCGCGCGATCGAGCAACCGAATTTCGGCTTCGGCTCGGCGCAGTAGCTGCTGTGTGTTCTGGAAGAGCGGCGTTCGATCCAGCTCGATCACGCCGCGCGGTTGCGGGGCGATCGCCATCGTTTAAAGTTTGTTGGCAGCGATGTTGGCGAGTTCGCTGCGTTCGCCCTTGGAGAGCAAGATGTGACCCACGATCGGTTCACCGCGCAGGCGGTCGGCCGTGACGGAGAGCCCGTTCGTCGCGTTGTCGACGTAGGGGTTGTCGATCTGAAACGGGTCACCGGTGAGGATGATTTTGGTGCCCTCGCCACAACGGGTGATGACCGTCTTCACTTCGTGCGGAGTCAGGTTCTGCGCTTCGTCCACGATCACGTACTGGTGCGGCAGGCTGCGCCCGCGAATGTAGGTGAGCGGCTCGACCTGCAGTTGCCCCGCGTCGAACAGCTCCTCGAAGCCGCGCACGCCGCGTCGCTTGCTGCCGCCCGCGACCAGCAAGAACTCCAAGTTGTCGTAGATGGGCTGCATCCACGGGTTCAACTTCTGATCCACGTCCCCAGGCAAAAAGCCGATATCGCGACCGAGCGGCATCACCGGGCGGCTGACCAAAAGCCGGGCGTAGGCGCCGTCATCGACCACGCGCCGCAGGCCTGCGGCGAGCGCCAGCAAGGTTTTACCGGTGCCGGCTTTGCCGACCAACGTGATCAGCTTCACGTTGTCGTCGAGCAGCAGATCGAGCGCGAATGCCTGCTCCTTGTTGCGCGGCCGAATGCCGAGCAAGCCCTCGCGCGGCGTCTTCAACGCGCGGATCTCGCGTGGTTCGTTGTGGAACCGGCCGAGCGCAGTACGCGGCCGAGCGCTGTCGTCCCGCAGCACGACGCACGCGTTCGGGTTGATCTTGTCGGCGTCCGCTGGCTTGAGCGAGCTCGTCTCGAAGAACTTGTCGAGTTCGGCCGCAGTCACCGCAAGTTCGATGATCCCGGTCTCGACTCGATCCAAATCGACGGCGGAGTTTTCGTAAGTCTGGGTGGTGAGCCCGAGCGCGTCGGCGCGGATGCGCAAGTTCACGTCCATCGTGACGAAGATCGTCGGCTTGTCCGGCGATTCGTCGCGGAACTCCAGCGCGGTCTGCAAAATGGCGTGATCACCCGTGTTCGGGTTGAGCGCTATTTTGAGCTCGAGGCGCCGCTGCGGGACGTGCACACGGAGCGATCCGCCGTCGGGCAGATCGACGCCCTTCGAGAGCGGGCCCTTGGCGCGTTGCGCGTCGAGCAGGCGCGAAACGGTGCGCGCGTTGCGACCGCGCTCGTTGGCGTCGCGTTTGAACTGATCGATCTCCTCGATCACGTAGATCGGGAGGATGACATCGTTGTCCTCGAATTTAAGGAATGCGTGCGGGTCGTGGATCAGGACATTCGTATCGAGGACGTAATTCTTTTTCATCGTCACCTTGGCGCCCGCTCGCGGCGCCGCAGGGCGGATAACCTTGCCCCACGTTCCGCGCAACGAGGAAACCCGTATCGCTCACCTGCGGCCTCAGCGTCGCACAAATGCCCTTTTACATCCACACGTTATGCTGGGGCACGCGGCAGCGCGAAAAAGACTCGATCGGGCCCCCCCGCGTCCCCCCTGCACTAGGCCGATTGGCGCCGCACGCGCTAGGCTCGCGCCGTGTCGGTCACCGGCCGCTCTCGCTCCTTTTGGCTATCCGCCGCCGCGCTTGCTTATGTATGCGTGGGCGCTGCGCATTTAGCGGGCAGCCCCCTGCCCTGGTTCGCGCTGATTTCGCTGCCCGCGCTGTTGGCCGAGGCTTGGCGACGCACCGCCGTACCTGCGGGCAAAGACGACGTTTCGCTCACTTCGCGCAGCGCACTGCGGGCCGTAGTCTGGGGTAGCCTGATGTGGGTCGCAGCTCGTACTGGTCCCGCCGGTCGGCCCGCGTTGGATGCGGCTGCGAACCTCGGCGCGGGGAGCGCGGCCGTCGCGGCCTTGGTCGCCATCGCGCGCATTCCGCCGCGAGCCGGCCTGCTCAAACCTCCCAAGCAAGCGCTTTCCCTGGACGCGGCCACGTTTGCCGGCTTGCTCTGGGCGATCGCGACCGCGCTACCGCTCGGCTTCGCGCTGTTGCCCGCGGAGCGCGTCCGGCTCGATCCGTTGATGATCGACTACGCCACGACCAGCGCGGCCATCGCTTCGCTCTTGGTTTTCGTCGCGGCGAGCTTTCGCTTGCACGCGCTTCGTCGCCTGGAGCTCGGCGTCGGCGATCGGGCATCCGGCGCGCTGTCACTCGCCATCACCACTTTTTCGGTGGCCATTCCCGCGGGTCTACTCGATGTTGCGCCGCCCGATCGTATCCTGCCGGTCGCGGTTTGCATCGCCGCATTGTCGATGACTTGGGCGGCGACGACCCCCGAGCCCACCACCGTCTCGATCGGTCTGCGCGGCATCCTATCGATTTTGATCTTGGGCACGCCGATCATCCTGGGCGCCGGTGCCGTCGTACGCGCTGCGCCGGAGCACTCGGGTGGCATTTTGCTCGCGGCCACTACTCTGTGCGTTTTCGTGGGCTTGATCGCGCGCGCGGTGGCAAGACCGCTCGGCCCCGAGCAATCGCGTTGGCTCGACGCGATCGAAGCCGCCAGCCACGGCGCGTTGCAGCCGGAGCCGGATTCGGCCCTGCGCGCAGCGCTCGAGGCCCTGGGCAAGACGGCCACGACGCCCAACGCGCGGCCCGCTATCTTCCGCAACAATCCGCCGGAGATGCTGTCGGTCGATGTTGCGGGCTACCTGCACGTCGAAGCCGCAGAAGCGCCGCTGCGGCTGTACGAGCTGGCCAAGGAAGAGCCAGAGCGCACCCTCCGAGCCGAAGCCCTGCAAGCACTCGCGGTGCGTCGCCCCGAAGTGCGGCCACTGATCGCCTGGTTCGAGGATCGACGTGCTTTCTCGGCCACGCTCGTGCTCGACGACGATGGCGCGATCGGCTTCATCTTGCTGCCCGCGGGCACTCGCACTTCGGCGATGACGCTCGAAGAAGCACGAGCCGTGCGCGTGCTCGGCGATCGCATCAGCGCGCTCTTGGCCGTCTCGTCCGCCCTCGCGCGCTCGCGCGAACGCGAGCTCAAGGCAGTCGCTCGTGCGGACCGCGTGGACGACGAGTGCAAGCGGCTCGAGCACATCATTTTTGCGGCTTCTGGCCGACATTTGGAGCTCGCCGAGCGGCTCGCGCGCAGCGTACGTTCGACCGCGTACAGCCCCGCGGCGCGCCAAGCTCTGGAACGCCTTTCGCGCTTGGGCAAGCAAGGCGCGCCGATCTCGCTCTTGGCGCCCCCGGGAGTGGAAGCCATCGGCTGGGCGGCGCACGCCCACTTGGAAAGCGGGCGCGCGGGCGGCGCGTTCGTGATCGTGGACGGCACCAATCCAATCGAGCACGCGCGTGAGCTTTGGGAAGACAAAGAGCGCTCGCCGCTGGTGCTGGCGGACGGCGGCACGCTCGCGATTTTGGACGTCGCCGTGCTGCCGCTCGAGATCCAAGATCTGATCGCGAACTCGTTCGCGCGCCGGCAAAACTCGCCGATCGTTTCATCGGTGGCCAAGCCGGGCCTGTTCGTGACCTTGCGTGTGCCGCTTGCGCGCCTGCTCGATGAACAAAGGCTGAGCCGTGACTTGTCTCGCTGGCTCGGTGCGTCGGAGGTCGTGCTGCCCACGCTGGCCGAGCGGCCCGAGGATTTGCAGGCCCTGGCGCTCGAGGCGCTGTCGCGCGTCGGGCTCTCGCTGCGGGGTGAGCCGCTGGGTCTGGAACCAGCCGCGATGCGCCTGCTCGCGGAGCACGATTGGCCGGGCAATGAACTGGAGTTCCGAGCCCGCCTGCTGTCGGCCGCGCGTCGTGCCCCCGGCGCGGTGGTTCGAGCCGACGACTTACTCGCCACCGGTTTCGCGCCTGCCGCTCCGAGCGCGCCGGATCTTGCTCCACCGCCGCTCGTGGTCCGGCGACCGCGACCGCGCCGCGCGCCGCGCGGCCGGTGAATGAGCGCCGAGTTGGGCCGTTCGCCTCTCTGGTCGACGTCCGCGGGCATGAGGACTAGTCTTTTACGACCGATCGTGTCCATCGCCCCCATCACCGAACGCAGGCAGCTGGGCGACCGCTTCGTCGTGGAACGCGAGGTCGGGCGCGGCGGAGCGGGCATCGTCTATCGAGCCTACGATCTGCAGAGCGAACAGATCGTTGCCCTGAAGGTGATCGCCTCGGAGGCCGGCGACGCGCCGGAAGAGGAGGCGCGCTTCACGCGCGAGGGCCAGCTCCTCGAGAAGCTGAATCACCCGGGGATCGTGAAGACCGTCGGCTTTGGCGTCTTCGACGAGACCGGGCTGCCGTTCGTGGCCATGGAATGGCTCGAGGGGGAAGACTTGGCCGCCCGGCAAAAGCGCGAGCCGTTGACTATCCCCCAGGCGGTCGACTTGACCGTGCACGTCGCGGAGGCGTTGCAAGCGGCCCACGCCGCGGGCGTGATCCACCGCGACATCAAGCCCGGCAACTTGTTCCTGTGCAAAGCACCGGGGAACGAAGGATTTCTGGGGCCTTGGCAGGTCAAGCTGGTGGACTTCGGCGTGGCTGCCCGGAGTGACATCCGTATCACCCGCACGGGTGACGTAGTGGGCACCCCCGCGTACATGGCGCCCGAACAGGCACGCGGTGACGCGCCCATCGACGCGCGCTGTGACATTTACTCCTTGGGCGCCACGCTGTTCGAGCTGATCGCTGGGCGGCCTCCGCACGTCGGTCCCACGGTCATCGCAACGCTAGCTCGCTTGGTCACCACCGCGCCGCCGCGCCTGAGCGAGCTACGCCGCGACACCCCACCGGAGATCGACGATTTGGTGAGCAGTATGCTGCACACCGATCCTGCCTCGCGCCCGAGCAGCATGACTGAAGTGCTGGAGATGCTGCACAATGCTTCCGATGACGTCGAGCGCATGAGCTGGCTGGAGCAGGCGCCAGATCCACGCTCTTCGCGGCTGGGTTCGAGTGCCTCGCGGCTGGTGACTTCGATTGTCGCTATTCGCTTCGCAACGGCATCCGCACGCGAACGGGCGCTCGAGCAACTTCGGCAGCGCGGCGCGGATGCGGTACCGCTCGGTCAGGATTCGATCGTCGCGCACCTCGGTGCGCGACGGGCCGTCGGCAACGAGGCGGCGGTGGGGCTGGAGCTCGGGCGGCGCTTGGCGCGCGCGGGGGCTCGGGTCGGCGTCGCCAGCGGGCGCGCCCGGCTGGATTGGGCTCACGACATCGGCGAAGTCTTACCGGTCGGAGAGGTGGTCGACCGTGCATCCTCGCTGTCGCGGGATGCGGATGCGGGCGTGGTGCTGGCGGATGCCACGACCAGCGAACTCGGGCGCGGCCGCTACGAGTTCCGCACGCGCGACGACGGCTCTTCGGTCGTGGGCGAGCCAGTGCACGGACGGCGCGGCGCAGGCGGTGCGCCCTTCGTCGGACGCGATCCGGAGCTGGCTCAAGTGTTGAGCGCGTTCGAGCGCTCGCGGCTCGATACCACGCCGATCTTGGTATCCATCGCCGGCCCACCGGGCATCGGCAAGAGCCGCTTGCGACGCGAAGTCATGGCGCGCATCTCCGCGCAAGCCGGCGCGCCCCACATCGTCCTGCAGCGCAGTGAAGCCTATGCGCAAGGCCATGCCCTGGGCGCCGCGGCCGACGTGCTACGCGGCATCATCAGCCTGCCCAAGGGCGCGACCAGCATCGAGGCCGCCAATGCCATCGTGTCCCGGCTCGGGCCGTCGACGCGCGACGAACTCACTACGAAAAATCGCGAGCTGCTGGCGCGCCTGCTCGCCAACGAACCCTTGCCGGAAGGCCTCGACCCGCGCGGTTCGCGCGACGTCCTGTGGCTCGCCATGACCGACCTCGTGCTGCAAGTGGCCAGCAACGAGCAGACCGCGATCTTGATGGAAGATTTGCAGTGGGCCGATCCCGAAAGCATTGGTTGGCTGGACCACATGCTCGGTCGTGCCACCGGGCGAGCGCTGGTCGTGATGGCTCTGGTACGTCCAGATTTTTGGTCCGAACAGGCAAACCGTTTCGCGGGTCGCGATCACGTTCGCTTGGAGCTCCGCCCAATCTCGAAGCGAGCCTCCCGCGCAATCGCGCGCGCGGTCGTCGGCGAAGCGGTGGCCGAAGACATCGTCGAACGGATCGCGGAGCAGGCCGCAGGGCTCCCGCTATTTGCCGAAGAATTGGCGAGATTGAGCGCTTCTGGCCGAGACACTGCGCACGCCCCCACGATTGAGGCCGCGATTCAGGTCAGCCTGGACGCGCTCGATGAGGAATGCCGCGATGCAGTCGGACGCTTGAGCGTCTTCGGCTTGACCTGCTGGGACTCTGCGCTCGAGTCGCTGGGCATGCCGCGCGCCGAAAGCGTGATGAAGGCCCTCGTCGCCTCCGAAATTCTGATGGAGCAGAACGTGTCGCGCTTCACCGGCACGCGCGAATGGGTCTTCAAGCACGCCCTCGTGCGCGAGGTCGCCTACGCTTCACTCGGCGAACGCGAGCGGAAAGAGCTGCACGCGCTCGCCGCCGCCTGGCTGACCTCCATGGGTGAGGACTCCGCGACGATCGCGGGCCAGTACGACTTGGGCGCAGAGCACGTGCTTGCCGCAGAGCACTGGGCGCGAGCTGCACAGCGTGCCCTCGCCGCCAACGCCTTGGCCGACGCCATGAGCATGGCCGAGCGCGCCTTGATGTTCGCGGAGAACAAGCCCAAAGGCTTTTTGCGCGCGTCCTATCTGGACGAAGCGTGGAGCCGTCTCGATCCCCGCGCCAGCGACCGCGAATCGGCCATTTTGTCGATGGAAGACAACGTGTACGACGAGGCGAGCGCGGTGCGTGCGCGCGGCGCGCGAGCGCGCTACGACGACGCACGCGGCTCGGGTGAAGGCATCAGCGAGCGCTTGGCCGAAACCCGTGATCAAGCTGCCGCCCTCGGCCTGCTCGACGAGGAGGCCCGCTGCTCGGCGGTGCTCGCGTTACGCGTGGCATTCGCCGGCCGCTTCGCGGAGGCCGAAGCCGAGATCAAGCGCTTGCTCAAGCTGGCCCGCCAGCAAAGCACCGGCGCGGCAGCGGTGGATGCGTATCAGACTCAAGCGATCGTGCGTCAAACGCAGGGCTCGCTGGCATCCGCCCTGGAAGCTCGGCGCAATGCCGCCAGCGCTGCACGCGGCGCGGGCCTGAAAGAGCGAGAAGCGATCATCATGACGAATCTCGGATTCGCCCTGACCACGATCGGCGCTCGCCAAGAAGCGCGCACGGCGCTGGAGACCGGTCTGGCTTTGTCCGATGCCATCGGCAGCCTCGGCGCGGTGCGTCACGCGCAGATGAACCTGCTCGGCTGGGCCGCGACGTTCGGCAACGATCGCCAATTGGAAGCGCATTTGGCCGAAGTCCGCGCGGACGCAGACGCGGCGGCGACCGGAGCCTGGGCCGCCCCGGATCGCGCCAATTTGGGCACGTTGTTCTATCGCGGCAGTGAGCTCTTGCGCGCCAGCGCCGAACGCGAGTGGCGACGAGCCTTGGGTCTCTTGCGCATCGCCGCCCAGTCCTATCGCACCACGGGTCACCGCGATCTATTGCCCGTAGCGCTGGGTTTGTGGGCCGAGGCGGAGCGCCGCTGTGGCAACGCCGGCGGCGCGGTCGAGCTCGCGCGCGAAGCCGCGAGTTTGCTCGATCAAGGTGCCCCCAGCCTGCTCAACGAGTCAGCGGTGTATCTCGCTCTGCACGCCGCCTACACCGCAACCGGTGAAGAAGAAGCGGCACGTCAAGCCATCGCGCGCGGCATGCCGTCGTTGGTTCGGCGTCTGCACGGCTTGGTCGGCACTCCATACGCGCGCCAATTCCTGACCGAGTTGCCGGACAACGCTCGGTTGCTCGCGGCGTCGGAAGGCTACGGGCTGGTCCCCGACGCAATTCACCGCGTCCTGGAGTCCACGTCCTAGGGTGCTCGCCTAAAGCTTGCTCTTCAAGAAGCGCGCGATGCGTGCGCAGGCCTCTTGAACGCGCGGCGGGTCTTCGATCAGAGCGAAACGCAGGTATTCGTCGCCGCCAGGACCGAAGCCGACACCCGGCGAGACCGCGACGTGTGCGGACTCCAAGAGCTCGATCGTTGCGGCGAGCGAGCGCTTGCCCGCGAAGGCGCTGGGGATCTTGGTCCACACGAACATCGTGCCGCTCGGCTCGGCAACATCCGGCCAGCCTGCGGCACGCAGCCCAAGGGCCAAGGCGTGCGCGCGCGTTTTGTACAAGTTGCGGATCTCGTCCGGGAACCGCTCACCGTGCTCGAGCGCCCAGGCCGAAGCCAGCTGCAGCGGGGCGAAGGTACCGTAGTCGAGGTACGTCTTCATGTGCGCGAGCGCAGAGACCATGCGCTCGTTGCCGGCCATGTAAGCGATGCGCCAGCCCGGCATGTTGTAACTCTTCGACATCGAGAACACCTCGACCGCGAACGACTTCACCAAGTCGCGATCGATGCCACAGTCGAAGATGCTGGGCGCAAAGCGGCGCGAGAAATCGAAATCCGCGTACGCCAGATCGTGCAGCAGCATGGCTCCCGACTTGTGCACGACACGCACCAAATCAGCCATCGCTTCGGGCGCGATCACCTGCCCAGTGGGGTTCTGCGGGTAATTGGCGATCACCAACTTCACGCGCTGACCACGCTTCTCGACCCGCTGGATGGCATCACTGATGGCCTTGGCAGGGGCCACTTCGGTCGTAGCCGGGTAGTACTCGACCGTCGCTCCCGCGATCTGAGGGGCGTAGGCGTGGATCGGGTAGCAAGGATCCGGAACGACCGCGACGTCACCGGGGCCTAGAATGGCGAGGCACAAATTGCTCATGCCTTCCTTGGCGCCCATCGTGATGATCACTTCGCGCTCGATATCGAAGGTCACTCCATAGCGGCGCGCGTACCAAGCCGCGGCCGCGACGCGCAGGGGCTTCAGGCCCCGGCCGGGGTGGTAACGGTGATTCTCCCCGACCGTCGCCGCAGCCAGCAGCTTGGCGACGATTTCGGGCGGCGTTGGATGATCAGGATTGCCGAGTCCGAGATCGATGATGTCCGCGCCGGTAGCGCGCACGCGCGCTTTCACGGCATCGGTCACCACGAATGCGTAGGGGGGAAGCGCCTCCGCGCGTTTGAAAGTCCAATCCTGAGCTGTCACGGCGGCACTCCTTATCATGGAAGTCTGGACCCGCCGTACTCCCCGACCAGGTTTTTGCGCCTTTTCTCGTTTTTCAGGGGTGGCGCGTGGGTATCATTTCTGGATTTGCCGGCATTTTCCGACCGCGCTTGCTTCATGATAGACGAGCAAGGTCATGCTCCGATGTGAGATACGCGGCGCGGTTCGCGCCGACGAGGCAGAGCTCCTGAGCCTGGCCCGCCACCTCAACTCGGTGAACCTGCCCGATGACCGTGCGCACGTTCAGCGCCTGCTCGACCACTCCGAGCGTAGCTACAGCGGCGAGATCAAAGATCCACGCAAACGTAAGTACGTATTCCTGCTACGCGATCTGGAGACGCGCGAAGCCGTGGGCACGTCGATGATCGTGGCGCAGCTCGGGCGCCGCGACGCGCCTTACATCTACTTCGACGTGATCTCGGAGGAGAAGTACCACGGGGCGCTCGATCGGCACTTCCAGCACACGGTGCTGCATCTCGGCTTCTCCTATCAGGGGCCGACCGAGCTCGGCGGTTTGGTGGTCGCCCCCGAGCGTCGCGCTTCGGGAGATCGCTACGGGCTACTGATCTCGTACGTGCGCTTCCTGTACATCGCCGTGCATCGCGAGCTGTTCCAGGCCGAGCTGCTCGCCGAGCTCCTGCCACCGCTCGAGCCGGACGGAACGAGCCACCTGTGGGAAGCGCTCGGCCGTCGCTTCACGGGCATGAGCTATCGCGAGGCGGATTTGCTCTCGAGCACCGACAAATCCTTCATCCGCGATCTGTTTCCGAGCGGTGGTATTTACGCAAGCCTCCTGTCACCGGAGGCGCAGGGGGTGATCGGCAAGGTCGGCGCGCAAACCAAGGGCGTCGAAAAGATGCTGCGCCGGATCGGCTTCCGCTACGCCGAGCGCATCGACCCGTTCGATGGCGGGCCACATTTCATCGCCGCCAGCGACGACGTGACATTGCTGCGAAACACGCGCGTCGTTCGAATCGGGAGCGCCGCGGGGGCACGTCCGGCGGCGCGCGCCCTACTCGCCCGCGACCTCGAGCAGGCGCCGTTTTTCCGGGCGGTTGCCTGCGACGTGCAGACCTTGGATGAGAGCCACGTGGCCGTCTCCAGCGAAGTTCAAGCCCAGCTGGACTTGGCCGAGGGCGACGTCGCGTACGTATTGCCGCTCGGCTAGTTACAAGCACGTGCACTTTGTCCGGACCTCGCGTACGTTCGCGCCGTCATGCAGAAATTGGTGAAAGGGATCCATTCGTTTCAGCGCGGCTTCTTCGCGAGCCACCGTGAGCTGTTCAAACAGCTCGCCGAAGCGGGGCAACAGCCCGAAACGCTATTCATCACCTGCTCGGACAGTCGCGTCGATCCGAACTTGATCACGAACTCGCAACCCGGCGAGCTGTTCATCGTGCGTAACGTCGGCAACGTCGTACCCACCCGGGATCTTCCGGGCGGCACCGCGGCCGCCATCCAATACGCCGTCGAAGTGCTCAAGGTGCAGAACATCATCCTGTGCGGGCACACTCAGTGCGGCGCGCTGAAAGCCATCTTGGATCCGGATAGCGTCACGCACCTCGAATACGTGAGCCGATGGGTCAAGAGCACGATCAGCGTCAAGAACGTGATCGAAGAGAAGTACGCGCATCTCGAGGGTGAAGCGAAGCTCACCGCTGCGATCCAAGAGAACGTGCTGGCGCAGCTCGAGCATCTCCGCGAATACCCATTCGTCGCAAAGGCGTTGGACGCTGGTGAGCTACACGTGAACGGCTGGATCTTCGACGTTGGCCGAGGCGAGGTATTCGATTACGACCCCGAATACGGTGAGTTCTTGTCGCTGAACAAGATGTAGACGCGGACAGCGGCCGTGCTCGGCTTGGATCGATGCCAATCGCATCGGCAAGGTAGGCAATCCGATTGACTACCTCCGAATTCAACGGTTCAGGATGCTTTGACGGAATCCAGCTCCGAGGCGGACCGGGCCAACGTCAGCCGCGAGCCCGACGAACGATCTAGGTCCAGGCGGTGCGACTCCGAGGCCAAGGCTTCGACGAGCTTTGCGATATCCTCCAGCGTGTTGTGCAGGGAGATGGTGATGCGCACCCCAGCATGCCCGCGCGGCACGACTGGGAAAAAAGCGGGAGAGGTGTAGATACCATGAGTTTCGCGCAGCCCCTTCACCATCGAAAATGTCTTCTCGGCCGTGCGACAACGGAGGAAAAAAATCGGAGAAATCGAGCGATCCGCGAGCGGAACTTCCTGCTCGTCGCAGAGCTCGACCATTCTCATGATGCGCTTCTCCAGCGCGGCCTGCAAAGACGGGAGCTCTTCGCTCAGGTGCAGCTTTGCCGACGCTACGGCAGCGGCCAAGAGCGGGGGCTGTAGCGGCCCGCTGAAGACAAGAGGCCCACCCGCGCGGCGCACCCGTTGCGCGACTTGCTCATCCGGCAAGATCAGCGCGCCGCCACCCGCCGAAAAGGCCTTGTTGAGCGAAAGGACACCGACGACTCGGCTGCGATCCGGCAAACGCTCGAGCGCATAGCCGCGACCGTGAGTGCCCGACCATGACGTCGAATGCGCGTCATCCACATAGAGGTGGAGGGCCGGATAGCGGTCGAGCAAATCTCGAAGGGCATCGATCGGCGCGAAGTCGCCAACCATGGAATAAACGCCGTCCAGCACGTACCAAACGCGCTCATGCTTGGTCGACAGCTCTTGTATCCGCTTTTCGAGGTGATCCATGCGGCTATGGCGCACGACCTCGATCGGGACGCGCAGCAAAGCGCAGGCTGTGTGCAAGCTGGCGTGCGCTTGCTGATCGAGGACAACTACGTCGCGAGGCCCGATGAGGACCGGTAAAGCGGCGATGTGGGTCAGCGTCGTGGTTGCGGACACGATCGCCTTGCCGCCCGTCATGCGTCCGAGTGCTTCTTCGAGCTCGGAGTATTGCGAGGATTGGATGACGGCACGAGAACACGAGAACTGCACACCTAGCCGCTCGATTGCTGTGATGGCTGCGCGCTTGAGATCCTCACGCTGTTCGAGCCCGAGGTAACTGCAGCACACGAAGTTCAAGGTCTGTCGGCCCTCGTAACTGAGGAAGCGACCAGAAAAGGCGCCGTCGTCCGCGGTCTGAAATGCGGTCGCGGATGCCTGGGCCTCGCCCATTCTCTGATCCATCTCGTTCACCAGATGAGCGGGGGCGAAAGAGTAGTCGTTGCTCATGTGTGCCTTTCGGGGGACAAGTGTTGAACTATTGTCCGGAACGGCAGCGCATTGCGTGCCCTTAAGATCGATAACCCAAGTGGTTGAAGATCGCGATGTGGTTAGAACCGGGTTATGGGAAGCAATTGTGGGCCCTTATGCGAGTGCGATCGCGTTCGAAACCATCGGGACCCCTGGCCATCCCGGCTTTGCGCGAGGGCGAATAAACAGTGACTATCGCGCCATTTGCGTTTCCAACCACCAACTCAAGGCCTTACCGTCGATGGCACACACGTCGCGAAACAATGGTTCGCTCACGCCCACGGCTGTTCACTCGGCCCCTCCTAACTTGACCACTCTTGTTACTGAGCACTCCCTGTTACTGCCTCCCTACTACTCGCACCGAGTTACTCGCCCACTCCTGTTACTTGGGCGCGCTTCGCTGAGATCCCAGAAACTCCGGCTTTGAGCCAGCGTTCCCGGTGATTCGCGATTGACCTGAAAGTGGTTTTAGTATAAGTCAATAGCTCCCGCATGACTCCGTCGTCACAGGATGCGTCAAAGCTCCGCGATCACGCGCCGCTCGTCCAGCTGGGCGATGGCGTCGCCATTTCGCAGATCGGTGGCGTGTGCATGGCGCTTTGGCGGAAGAAGCCCACCGCCTCCACGTTCGAGATGCAGCGCGCCTATCTAGACAGCGCCGTCAAGAAACTCTCCGGACGCGTGGTGTTCATGTGCGTTGTCGAAGGTGGCACCGAGCCACCCGAGGACGATATCCGTAAAGCGTCGTCGACCATGATCACGAGTCATGGTGAAGCTCTAAAAGCGGTGGCCATCGTCGTCGAGGGGTCGGGGTTCAAGGCAGCTATTTCGCGGACAGTGATTTCTGGAATCGGACTTTTGGTTCGCACCCCGTCCCCTATAAAATACTTCGAGTCTGCGGCGTCGGCCGCGGCGTGGCTCACCCAGTTTGTACCGATCGGCAATATCGGCAGGTTTGTAGAGCAAGTCGAGCACGTTCGCGGGTCTCTGCCGAAGCGTTGAGGCCACGCGGCTCGCAGACAGGATGCGTGACAGTGTGTGTGGTGTTCATTGAGTTCTTTTGACGTCTGGCGTCAGCCGGGTCGCTGAGAAAGGATGCACGAAAGCATGTCCGGAGTTCGTCTTCAGGTGTCGGCATTTTGTGCTCTGCTCGCAGTGTTGGGCTGCAGCGCGTCAGCCGATCCGACCGATCCGACCGAAGCGCTCGGCGCCGCGCGCGAGGAGGTAAAGGGCGAGTCCTGCGCACCCGAAGTGTCGAGCTACAAATACCTCGAACTCGATCCCCCGCTCCCGGGGGGCGTCGCCGCGGGAGAGAAAGTCGTTTTCGTCGGCGACCCCTTGGAAGGCCGAGTCTTCGAATACTCGCGCCAAACCGGCGCAAAGATCGGTGAGCTGCCGCAGCCGCCCAGCCCATTCGTGCTTCCGTTCATGATGAAGCACATCGCACCGAACAAGGTAGCGATCATGGATGCCGGTGGTTTTCCGACTCCGCTCCCGCTCGTCCCGGCGAACCCGACGATTTACGAATACACCTATACTTCGAACGGCCGCACCGTAAACGCCAAGCTCACGCGTTCGATTCCATTCTCGACCGCCTTGATCGGTTTCTCCGAAGACATCGTGCTCCTCAAGGATGGCCGGTACCTGCTCGCGGACGCGATTCTCGGGGCGATTTGGATCGCCAACACCGACGGCACGATCTCTCCCGGTATCGTGCCCAAGAGCACCAAACCCGCGGACGCGATCCCACAGCTCTATTTCTGCCCGACGATGGCCCCCGTCAAAGTCGGAGGCGTACCATTTCTATTCAGCGACTCGACCGTGCCCGGGATCTCGACGATCACCGAGCGCGACGGGGTCGTCTACTTCGCCAATGCTTGCACGGGCGCGGTGTACAAGGTTCCGCTCCGTTCGTTGTCGGATTCACGTAAGCCATGGCAACGCGCCGCGGACATCCGCCTGCTCTCCTCCAAGCCGGCGAGCACTCAGGTGGAAGAGCTGCTCAGCATGATCTTCGACCCCGAGAATCCGCGCGAGGACTACATGTACGCAGCGGATGCGATGAGGCTTCGCTTGATTCGCATCGACACCCGGACTGGCCAGCGCCAAGTCTTGGCCGACGATCCCAAGCTCTTCAACTTTCCCTCCTCGCTTTCCTTCATGCCGTCCCTGACGCGCAATGATCCGCCACAGCTGGTGGTCGTCTCCAATCAACAGCAGCTGACGCCGATTACCAACGATCTCGCGCCGGGAGACAATTTCGACTTCCCGATCGTCGCCACCCGCGTCGTTCTCGACCGACACTGAAAAACACGGCACGCCGCGCCCGGGGTGCACCTCGGGCGCGCGCGTTTGGTGCGGTGTTTAGCTGATGGGTTGGGACGGGCCGCTCGAGACCTCACCAGCGGCGACATTTCCCGGCGAAGGGCGCTGCGCGCGGCCAACGTCGTCGATCTCGACGCGGCCATCTCGCATCCGGACTACCCGAGGCATGCGCTCGGCAAACGCCGGATTGTGGGTCACCACGATGATCGTCGTCCCGTGTTCGCGATTGACCTGGAAAAACAGCTCGTGAATGGCGTCACTCGTCGCGCTGTCGAGATTACCCGTAGGTTCGTCCGCGAGCACCAGCTTTGGGTCCAACGCGAGCGCGCGCGCGACCGCCACGCGCTGTTGCTCGCCACCCGATAACTCACCCGGACGGTGAGAAGCGCGGCTGGTCAGTCCCACTTCCTCCAGCAATGATTGCGCGCGTTTCTCCATCTCGCGCCGGGGGCGCCCCTGGATCAAGCCGGGCACCATCACGTTCTCGAGCGCGGTGAACTCGGGCAACAAGTGGTGAAACTGAAACACGAACCCGATGTCGCGATTGCGCACGGCTGCCAAGCGCGAGCCGCTCATCGTGGTGAGTTCCTCGTTTCCCAAGCGAATTCGCCCGGAGCTGGGTAAATCGAGGGTGCCAATGCAATGAAGGAGGGTGCTCTTGCCCGCCCCCGATTGCCCGACGATGGCCAAGATTTGACCCGAATAGATGGTCAAGTCGATGCCCTTCAACACATCTAGGGTGCGCCCCATGTGTTGGAAGCTCTTTTTCAGGTCTTCGATCGTAACTAGCGGTTCGGCCACGGCATGCCTCATTCGTAACGAATGCCGTCGACCGGCCGCAAGCGGCTGGCAGCAACGGCGGGGTAGATCGTAGCGATCGTAGTAATCAACAGGGCGGCCAGCGCAACGAGCAGGAACTCCGTGCCATCGACGTTGATTGGCAACTTGTCCACGTAATACACGTCGGGATCGAGGCGCACACCGAACCACTGCAACCCCAGCGTGGCAGCGAGGCCAGTGGTCACGCCGAAGATGGTGCCAATACCGCCAATCATCACGCCTTCGGCCATGAAGATTTTGAGGATCGCGTTATCGCTCGCGCCCAGCGACTTCAAGATCGCGATCTCCTTGCTCTTCTCCGTCACCATCAAGAGCAGCGTGCAAATGATGCAGAAGCTCGCCACCAGGATGGCCAAAGACAAGATGATGAAGGTCGCGATCTTTTCCAGCTTGAGCGCGCTGAACAGGTTCTTGTTCAGCTCTTTCCAGTCCCGAATCCGCAAGTCGTCGCGGCTCACTTTGGCTTCGATCGCGGGGCGGATCTCCGAGACGCGTTCGGCGTCGTCGATCTTGATCTCGATTCCCGTCACGTTTTGCTTCAAATCGAAGAAGTCCTGCGCCGCTTCGATTTTCACGTATGCGTGGCTGGCGTCGTATTCGTACATGCCGCTGTAGAAGATGGCCGCGACGCGGAACTTGCGGCTGCGCGGCAAGACGCCCATCGGACCGAGGTCGCCCAAGGGCGAAATCAACGTCAGCTCATCGCCGACGTACACGTGCAGCGACTTGGCGAGCTCGCGGCCAATCACGATACCCGGGAACGCGTCCGGCGGGATCACCGCCTCCTCGACGTCCGAATCGAGCCGCGACAGGTAGGGTTTGACGTCCGGCCCCTTCAAATAGAATTCGCCGCCGCTACCGATGCCGATCGGTTCATCGGGCGGCAAACTGGCCAGTTTCTTGGGGTCATCGAGGTAGGCGAATTTGCCGACCTCGATGTTCTGCAGCAGATCGATCACGGTGCCGATGGTCACGGTATCGATGCCACGCAAGATCACGCCGGCCGTGTTGGAAGAGCTGGACGCCATGGCCTCCCCGCTCGCCACAGGAGTCGCGGCGCGAACGCCTTTGACGAGCCGCATGTCATCGAGCAGGTCGCTCCAATGCTCGAAGCCGCCGATGCGTTTGGCCTCGATCTTCACGTGCGCATTGTTACCCAGGATCTTGTGCTTCAGGTCTGCACCGAAGCCGCCCATGATCGAGACCACGGCGCACAGCGCGAACGAGCTGACGCCGACCCCCGAAATCGAGAGCAGCGAAATGACCGTAAGAAAGCCGCTCTTTTGCGCCCGCACGTGGCGAGCGGCGACGAACGCGACGAAGCCGCGCCCCTCGAAGCGGTCCATCAGCCAAGGCACGGCTAGGACCATGAAGCAGACCACGAAGGCGGTGCCCGAGAGTGCAGCCCCCACGCGTACGATCTGATGCCAAAGGATGAACGAGCTACCACGCGGTTCGGGTAAGCGTTTCACCCAGGTTCCGAGCCCCACGAGCAGAACGAAGCTGACCGCGGTCAGCCAGCGCAACAAGTTCTTGCCGCCCTTGCGCAGTGCTCGACGGATGAGGAAGCGCCAGATCAAGCCACCCAAAACGGAGATCAGCGTGCCGACCAGCGCAATCCGACCGGGAATGCCCCCGCCGAGCCACAGCCGAGCCAGCAACGGTCCGAAGATTGGCGCAGCGAAGATCATGCCGACTCGGGACGAAGCAACGGGAAGGCAATCACGTCGCGGATCGAGGGTTGCGCGGTGAGCGCCATCGCCAAACGATCCACGCCCAAACCGAAGCCCGCCGCGGGCGGCATACCGTGCTCCAAAGCCAGCACGTAGTCTTCGTCGTAGTCCATGGTCTCTTCGGCGCCGCCCGCCTTGAGCTCGAGCTGGGCACGGAAGCGCGCTGCTTGGTCGTCCGGATCGTTCAGCTCACTGAACGCGTTGCACAGCTCTCGGCCGTGCACGAATAGCTCGAAGCGATCGACCAGCGTGGGATCCGCGTCCTTTTTCCGCGCCAGCGGCGAAACCTCTGCAGGGTAATCGGTGATGAACACGGGCAAGCTCTTATCGCTGCCCGTCGCGCGATAATCCACCGCCAAAAACGGTTCTGCGAGGTATTCGTAAGCGACGAACAAGCGCTCCCCATCCGATTTGCAGTGCGTGAGCGCGCGGCGCAGGTTGCCCCAATCGATGGTCTTGGCGCGCTCCGAGCGCAGCTTCCAAGCTTCGACGGCGGCATCCAAAGGACTGGGCAGACGCTTACCATCTGGTCCGAGAACGAACGCGAGCTCGGCAAACTGGGCCGCAATCTCGGCGGGCAGCTCCGCGCGGGCGAGCGCGGAGCTCACCGCGAGCTTCATTGGTACGCGCGCGAACGGCTCATCGAGCGCGAACGGGCGCTCGGCGAGCCAACGCTGGTAGTGCGAAGCGAGGCCGAGAGCCGAAAGACGACGCTCGAGGAACGCGTCCACGTGGCGAAACAGGCGCTCGGCCTGGCCCATCAGGGTCTCGTACGTGGCGTACGCTTGATAGAACTCGAGCATCGTGAACTCGGGATTATGGCGAGTACTGATGCCTTCATTGCGGTAGCAGCGGCCGATCTCGTACACGCGCTCGAGGCCACCCACGAGCAAACGCTTCAGGTACAGCTCCGGAGCGATACGCAGGAACAGCTCGAGATCGAGGGCATTGTGGTGGGTCTTGAATGGCTTGGCCGCCGCGCCGCCGACCAGCGGATGCAAGGTCGGCGTCTCGACCTCGAGGAAGCCCTGCGAGTCCAAGAAATCACGCAAGCCTTGCACGATGATCGAGCGGGCGCGCAGGGCGACGCTGACCTCCGGGTTTGCGACGAGATCGACGTAGCGACGGCGATAGCGAAGATCCACGTCGGTCAAGCCGTGGAACTTGTCGGGTAGCGGACGAAGAGCTTTGGTCAGCAGCCGCAGCGAGGTGATTTGCAAGCTGAGCTCGCCGGTCTTGGTCACCATCGCTTGACCGCGCGCCTCGAGGTGATCGGCGATGTCGATGTCTTCGAGTGCCGCGAAGCTTTCGCCGAGCACGTCTTGCTTGGCGAACAGCTGCAGCTCGTCGCTCATGTCGCGCAAGCGAAGAAACGAGGCCTTGCCGAAACCGCGCCGCGAAACCAGCCTGCCCAGCACGTAGTACTCGCGCCCCGCCGCCAGCTCTTCGACCTTCACGGGATCGTAGCGGAGCTCGGAAACCGGCTCGACCAACGCGGACGCGAACTGCTCACGCAGATCGCGCAACAGGCTGCGGTTTGCCTCGGCGGCGTCGTTCGCGAACGGATTCTGACCGCGCGAGCGAAGGTGCTCCGCCTTGCCACGCCGCGCCTCGATCAGCGCATCTTCGCCACTCTTCTCCATGATTTATCGCGCTCGGTGTAGCGCGAGTGGCGGGGGGCGTCTACAACGCCGCGACCGGAATTGCGCTCACGAAGGTGGCGCGATCACGCCAAAGCCGTGGGCGGCGTTGCTTGGCTGTTGGTGCTGCGGTCCGCGTTCTTCAGCAAGTACGCCTCGATGAAGGCATCCAGCTCGCCATCCAGCACGCCCTGCACGTTCGAGGTTTCATGCTCGCTGCGGTAGTCTTTGACCAGCTGATAGGGCTGCATCACGTAGCTGCGGATCTGGCTGCCCCAGGCAATTTGGCCTTTGGCCGCCTCATAGCGATCTTGAGCGGCTTCACGCTTGGCGGCTTCGAGCTCATACAGGCGGGACTTCATCGTCTTTAGCGCCATGGCCCGGTTTTGGTGCTGGCTGCGCTCAGCGCGACACACGACCACGATCCCGCTCGGGATGTGCTTCATGCGCACCGCGGTCTCGACCTTGTTCACGTTCTGACCGCCCTTGCCGCCCGCGCGCATGGTCGTGGTCTCGAGATCCGTGTCTTTGATCTCGATGTCGATTTCGTCTTCGATGTCGGGCGTGACTTCGATCGCCGCGAAGCTGGTCTGGCGACGCGCGTTGCCATCGAACGGGCTGATGCGGACCAGGCGATGCACGCCCATTTCCGCACGCAGGTAACCGTAGGCGTTGGGACCGCTAACGGTGAACGATGCGCCATCGATTCCGGCTTCGTCACCCGGTTGAAAGTCGATCACCTCGGTCTTGAAGCCGCGACGCTCGCACCAACGCAAGTACATGCGCAGCAACATCTCGGCCCAATCCTTGGCCTCCGTGCCGCCCGTACCGGGGTGAACGCTGACGATTGCGTTGGCATGATCGACCGGGCCAGAGAGCATCCGTTGCAGCTCCGCCTTGCGCACGCGGGCCTCGATGGCCGGGATCTGCGCCTCGACCTCGCCGGTGATGCTCTCGTCGTTGTCGGCCGCCCCCAGCTCGAGCAGCTCCGAGGAGTCAGCCACGTCTTTGCTCAGCGACTCGATCCAGCTGAGCTTCTCCACCGCCGTTGCGCGTTTGCGCATCAGGGCTTGGGCCTTCTCTTGATTGTCCCAGAATTTGGGCGCCGCAGATAATTCGTCGAGCTCTTCGATTTCCCGCTTCAGTGCCGGGACGTCAAAGAGACCCCCTTAGCGCATCGACGCGCCTTTGGAGGTCGGACAGGGAATTGCGTGCATCAGCGAGCATGGCCGGGGGTGTTTACCTCGACTCGGGCCGGTTCGCCACTCTGTGCTGCGCGCGGGCCTTCGCTTTCGCCGATTGCCTGAGAAAACCAGCCGTCCGTGAGCACGTCGAGCTCGACGGCGGCGGCGATGGCATTGATTTCGGCCGCGTCACGTTGTTCGGGCTCGGTATCGGGGTCGGCGGCTCGCACCCTGCCCCGCTGCCATAGCTCGAGACGCTCCAGCACGTAGTCGATCAGCCGACGTTCGGCGGCGTCGCGCTCGATTTGCAACCGCTCCAAAGCGACCTCTTCGTCGGCGAACACCAGTCGATCGAGATGCCAGGTGAGCCGTGCTTCGATGGTGAGCTCGGAGGTGCCGGCTTGAGTGTAGCGATTCGGATCGTCGACCGTCGGAGTCAGACGCAGCAGTTGCCCCGAGCTGCGCAGCGTGCGCACGCCGAGCTCGGGCAACACCGCCGAGCTGCGCGCGCGGCTTGCCAAGCCGAACAATCGCGAGCGCGCGTTCGTGTAGCCCGCGCTGAGCAGCGCGTGTCGCACCGCACCGCGCGCGAGTTTCGAGCTCAAGGTGGGCGCGGGCTTAGGTGAGCCGTTCGGCGCGGGCGTAGACCTCGGCGCCGCAGGAGCAGGGAGCGCGGGCGCGGGGTCGCTTTCTTTCTTGGGGGGTCCCTCTGCTAGGCGTGGCTCGGCGCGCATAGCCCGAGATGCGTCGGCCAGACGCCGTTCGGCGCGCGGCGCTCGATCGTTCCCCGCTTTTCGCCATTCAGCGCGCGTCGTTCGCGGGCCCGCTGAAAGGGGCGACTCGGCGCGCAACGGTTGAGGCTCTTCCTGCCGCGCGCGCGCAATTGTCGGCGCTGCAAAGCGCTCGAGCGCAATATTGAGCGTGAGAAAGCCGGACCACTCGCGAATGAATCGGCCAGTGCGATACTCGCCGGAGAACGAGATCGAAAAGCCGGTAGGACTACGCGAGGCATGCGCCGGCGTAGCGGCCAGAACCACGCCGCACAGGATTGCCACCCAAAGAACCCGCATGAGGGGCAGTTCGGGCGCAGGGACGCGCTAGTTGCGAACTGAATGCGCCGATTAGTGCGATGGGTGGCGACTGCAATGGCTCAGCGCCCGCTGTTCCACTTCGTGAGCAACGGAGCCAATGAGCGGGTTCGCGCGGAACGGACCGTTACGCCGCGCACTTGGATTGCCGGAGGCCAGATCCGAAGCGACCACGTACGGCATGAAGCGGCCATCGGCTTCCCAACCGAGAACCGCGCGGACGACAGCATCCGCTCGCAGGTCAGGGAGGACCGCGAAGCCCACTTCGGAGTCGGGGCTCAGATCACGCGTGGCGCGTTCGACCCGACCGGAACGAGTGCGGAAGCTGATCACGCGAACCACCGCGCGACCACCAGGCGAATGCGCGCGCAGCGCCGTCAGGGATTCGGGGGGGAGTTCCCAGTAAATTTGGCGTTGGCCGAAGAGGGAGAGCGTGAGGAGAGCGGGCACCGGCACCGGCACCGGCACCGGCACGGGGAGAGATTCGTTCGCGGGCGTCGCGGCAAGCGGCTCGGCAGGGGGCGCGGGCTCGAGGGTGGTCGCGGCGACGAGCTCGGGTTCGGGTGCAGACACCGGCGCGGGTTCGAACACCAGCACCGGTTCCGGTTCCGGTTCCGGCGCGGGTTCGAAAACGAGAACCGGCTCCGGTTCCGGCGCAGAAACGGGCTCAAAGGCGGGTTCGGGGACGGAGGCGGGTTCGGGCGGTTGGGGCGGTGCGGTGGTGAGGGGTTCCGGCTCGAGCGCGGGGGCGGGCTCCACCGCCTCCACGCGATCGAGGTCGGGCACGATCACGTTCGAGTTGTCAGCGAAAGAGATTTTTTGGCGGCGGCGCGCAGGCGCGACGGGCAAATCGGTCGCGGTGGCCAGCCGGGTGCGCAGGGCGCGCGCGGGATCGTGATCGGGCTCTTTGGCCAGGACTTCATCCAGCATGCGCAGTGCCCGATCGAGGTGGCCTTGAGCGGCGTAGATCTCCGCGAGCGTGACCGTCGCCACGGGTGGCGGGCCCTTCCAATGAGCTTCGCGATTGTTGTCGCCTCGAATCAGGGCGGCGGCGTCCGGCAAGTTGAGGCCGGCTTCGACCACGCTGGCGACCAGGTCACGCGCTACGCCGAGGAAGCCGCGCGCGCGCTTTTGCTGGGCGATGTCGGGCTCCGAGCGACGCACGATCTCGTCGCGCAGCTCGACGCGCGTCATCAGTTCCGCGCGCTCGACGCCGAGCACGCGCGCTTTCAAGATCAGCTGTTCGCGGCTGAGGCGCTCGAGGTCGTCGCTGCTTTCGGCCATGGGCCGGCTATTATTGCGGCCCGGAGCCGCGCGAGGTCAAGGTCCTTGGTATCGCTAGCGCCAAGCGCCGCCCGCGAGTGGATCGGGCCGCGCTGCCGCCAACGCATTCCGCGCTTGCTCGCTGTCCTGGGCAATTTGCGCCTTGAGTTCGGGCAGGCCGGAGAATTTTCGTTCCTCACGCAAGCGCGACACGAGGTGCACGCGCAAGGTCTCGCCGTACAGGTCCTCGGAGAAGTCGAACAAGTGCGCTTCTACGCTGAAGCCCGCGTCGACCGTGGGGCGAAGCCCGATATTGGCGACGCCCGTACCGATAGCCGTGCTCACTCCGTCGCGAACGCGATCGACCAGCACCGCGTACACTCCGTAAGGAGGCAAGGCCTCCGCAACGCCCCCCAGGTTGGCAGTGGGCACGCCGATGGTGCGACCGCGTTGCATGCCGTGCACGACCGTGCCGCTCAACGAATGCGGGCGGCCGAGCACTGCCTCGACCGTCGCGAGCTCACCGGATGCCAGCGCGGCGCGCGCGCGGGTACTCGAATACGGCCCTTGCGCGTCGCCAACCAAAGACGATGCATGGGCCGCGAAGCCCAGCTCCAGCCCCAGCGCCACGAGCGTCGGTAGGTCTCCCGCGCGGCTGTGACCAAAGCGAAAATTCTCCCCGACGATCACGACTTTCGCCGCGAGCAGCTCGACCAGGAATTGTCGCGCGAACTGAGCGGGCGTGAATTGTGAAAGTGCGAGCGTAAAAGGTTCGACCACGACCTTCAGCTCCGAACCCAGCCGCTCGATCAGCTCGATCTTGCGCTCGAGCACGGTCAGCGGTGGGCGCGCGCCGCGGCCGAGGACCTCCGCGGGGTGGGGATCGAAGGTCAACACCAACGGGTAGAGCCCGCGCCCACGCGCCTCGGACAAGGCGGATTCGATTACCGCACGGTGACCGAGGTGCACACCGTCGAAATTGCCGATCACGACGAGCGAACTTTGTCCGGGCACTAGTACTTTCGAGGCACGCACGCGAGCTTTCACGACTCCGCCTTCTTACTACATGCCAAATGCGCCGTCGCCTCCATGTGTGGCCGATCGCGTACTTGCAGCCCCCGGCGCCATCAATAATGCTCCGCCGCCCCGACCAACCGAGCCAATGACCCCCGAACAAGCCATCCGCGAAGCACAGGAGCAAAAGCTCCGCCCCGTGTACTTGCTCATGGGTGAGGAGCGCCACCTGGAGGGCAAAGTCGTCCAAGCGCTGAAGGCCGCCGCCACCGCGGGCGGCATTCCGGGCTTGAACGAAGACCAGGTGCAAGCTCAAGAGACCGACGTCGAGACGGCGCTCGCAGCCGCGCGGACCTTACCCATGATGGCCAAGCGCCGCTTCGTGCTCGTGCGCGGACTGGAACACTGGGAGCCGCGCGAAGGCAACGACGGCAAAGACAAGCTCAGCCCACTCGATCGCTTGCTGGAGTACGCGCAAAACCCCTCCCCCAGCACCACCCTCGTGCTGCTCGGCGGGAACCTCGACAAACGCCGCAAGCTGGTCACGACCGCCCGCAAAGACGGTTGGTTGGTAAATTGCGAAGCCCTTTCCCGCGCTGATTTGCCTGGGTTCATCGAACGCGCGGCGCGCGAGCGCGGCAATCCGCTCGAGGCCGGCGTCGCTGATCTGATCGCAGAGCTCGCGGGGCCCGAGCTTGGACCCGTCACCGACGCCTTGGAGCGCTGTTGTTTGTACGCGGGCGTGGGCGTCGCGGTGAGCGAAGACGTCGTTGCCGAATGTGTGGTGCGGCTGCGCGCAAAAACGGTTTGGGAGCTGGTGACGGCAGTCAGCCAGCGCGATCCGGGGGCGGCCTTGAGCGCGCTCGACGAGGTGTACGATCCGCAAGATCGCGGTTTGCGTTTGGTCGGTTTGCTCGCCTGGTCCACCCGCCAAATGCTGCGCTTCGAATCCGCGCTGAGCGAGGGTGCGTCTCCGAATGATGCTGCGGTGCGGGCTGGGGCGCCTCCATTCAAGGCTCGCGAGCTGGCCGAACAGGTCAAACGCATCGCACGCGCAGATTTGGAATGCTGGCTGGAAACCCTGGCCGAGCTCGATTACGCGCTGAAAGGTGGCTCGAAACGACCGGCGAAATCCGTGCTCGAACACGGCATTTTGAAGCTCTGTCGAAGTTCCGCGGCCCTGCCCACGCAGCCCTCGTCCCGCGCAGGCGAGCGACGAGCTTGACCGCGAGGAAAGCCAGCCCCACATTGACTGACGGAAGCAGCGTGATGGATACCTTGTCTCGGGCCGATCAGCCCACGGCTCGCATCGAGCAGCTCGCAGTGGCGCCACTCCCCACCCGGCACGGGCCGTTCCAGCTGCGCGTGTTTCGTTGGGAAGATCCGAGCGTGCATCCGAGCCTGAGTCGCGAGCACTGCGCGCTCGTCATGGGTGAAGTCCGTGGCCGCCGCAACGTGCCAGTGCGTGTGCACTCCGAGTGCCTCACCGGCGAGGTGTTCTCGTCCCTCAAGTGTGACTGCCGTGAGCAGTTCGATCACGCGCAAGCAGCGATCGCCGAGCACGGTTACGGCGTGATCTTGTACCTGCGTCAAGAAGGGCGCGGCATCGGCTTGGCCAACAAGGTGCGCGCTTACGCTCTACAGGCCATGGGCGCTGATACGGTAGAGGCGAATGAGCTCCTGCACCTCCCGGTCGATGCGCGAACCTACGACGTCGCGGCCGCCATGCTGCGTGAGCTCGGCGTCGAGTCGATCGAACTGATGACGAACAACCCGGCCAAGGTGGATGAGCTTCGAAAGCTCGGCGTCACGGTCGAGGCACGCTTGCCCGTGTTGATCCCCGCCAATCCGTTCTCGGCCTCGTATTTGGAAGTGAAGCGCCGTCGCATGGCGCACGAGCTGCCGAGCTCTCCCAGCGCCGCATGCGAGCCGATTTCCGCGATCGTCGACACGGTCGTGTCGAGCGCAGGCCGGCGCGCCGCGCAGTAGCCCAAAAGCCAACTCAGGTTTTCTTGGCGGCGGCTTTGATGGCCGCGAAGCGCGCCTTGAGCTTGGGCGCATAGCCGAGCTTATTTTCCTGCTTGATGCGACCGAGCGCGAGCGCGTCGTCCGGTACATCGGTGACGACGGTCGTACCACTGGCGACGTATGCCCCGCGGCCAATCGTGACCGGGGCCACGAGCTGCGAATCGCTGCCGATGAAGGCGTCTGCGCCGATCACGGTCTTGTTTTTGTTGAAGCCGTCGTAGTTGCAGAAAATGGTACCTGCGCCGACGTTCGCGCGTTCACCGACGTCGCCGTCCCCGAGATACGCCAAGTGATTGGCCTTGGCGCCGCGACGGATACGCGTATTTTTGGTCTCTACGAAATTGCCGAGGTGTGCCTCGGCTTCGATCTCGGACTTGGGCCGTAGATGCGTGAAGGGACCGAGCTGTGCCGCATCGCCGATGTTGCTCGAAGTGACCACGGTGTAGGGCTTGAGCAGCACCCCGTCACCGATCGTGGAATCGTCGACCACGCAGCCCGCGTCGATCATGGTGCGCTTTCCGATGCGCGTCCGACCGCGAAGCGTCACCGTGGCCTCGATCAGCGAGTCCTCCCCAATCTCGACTTGGTCATCGATGCGCGCGAGACCGCGCACCGTGACGCCATTTTTTGCGTGACGCTGGCGGATCCGGCGCAGCATGATCTCTTCCGCCTCCACGAGCTGAGCGCGGTCGTTCACACCCAGAAGTGCATCGGCGTGGCCGAGAACCCCCGTGACTCGGCTGGACCGCGCGACCAAACCGATCACATCGGTGAGGTAATACTCGCCCTGGGAATTGTTCGGTTGAATTTGCGCGAGGGCGCGGCGCAAGACCTCGGTTTTTCCAGCGTACATGCCGGCGTTCACCTCGCGCACCGCGTGCTGCTCCGGGCTCGTCAGATCGCGCTGCTCGCGCACTTCTGTGACCTGACCAGCGGCGTCGCGAAGGATGCGCCCGTAGCCATGCGGGCTGTCCAGGGCGCAGGTCATGAGACTCAACTCTTCCGCGCCTGGTTGCTCGAGGGCAGACACCAACGCCGCAAGCTCCTCTGCTCGCACCAGCGGCGTGTCACCACACAGAATCAGGACTCGGTCGGTCTCGACCTGCTCGATGCCGATGCGTGCGGCGTCGCCGGTACCGCGCGGCGGAGCTTGAACCACCGTGCGCACGCGATCCCCGAACTCCTGCGCGAGCAGCTCGTCGATCTGCTGGTGCCCGCTGGTCACGACCACTGCATGCTCTACTCCGGCCTCGAAGGCGGCGCGCACCGCATAGTGAAGCAAGGGGCGACCCGCGATCGGATGCAGCACCTTGGGCAGCGTGCTTTTCATGCGCGTTCCGAGGCCAGCGGCGAGGATCACGGCGGTGAGGCGAGGCATGGCCTACGATGTCCCATTTGTGCGCGAAAAATGCCAGATCCTAGCGAGGATTGCGCTACGGGGCGCCGACTTCGGCTGGCGTCGCGCTGGCGTCCCCGGATGGGGCCGAAAGATCCGGACTGGGCGCGGAGAGCGCAGGCTCCAGCGGTAACAATGTGCCGCTGGCCACGTCTTCATCGGGGCCCGGTTTGCGTGTAGTCACCGCGCGGCCGCGGTCCACGTAGACGACGATACTCTCTCCGGCGCGCAGCTTGTCGGTGCGCGATCGACGATTGATGCGTTCCATGCTGCCCACGGTCATGCCGTAGCGCTTGCCCAGCATCGCCAGCGTGTCGTTCTCGCGAGCGCTGACGATCACGCGCTTCCTGCCATTCTGGCCTTCGAAGTAATCGTAGAATTCCGGCGTACCGGCGACCAAAACGTGCGTCTCGGAGGGGTTGATGGTGCGCGCGGAAAAGGCCTTGCGCTTGTCCACGAATAGTTGGAGAGCCATGCCGGATTGCAACCGAGCGTTCTCGTCCAGCGCGTTCCACAGCCCAATGTCGGCCACGCTGACCGCGAACACATTGGCGATTCGACTCAGCGTGTCACCCGAGAGCACGCGATAAAACAAGCGCGAGCGGTCGGCAAAGGCAAATTCCCGCGGCGGAACCACGACCACCTCGTCATTCGGGGGTGTGGCGGCGCTACGCGCGGTTCGCGGCACGAGCAGGACCGTGCCCGCCGCCAGTTGCTCCTTCGGTTCGACGTGATTGATTGCGCGCAGCCGCGCTTCACTCACGCCATGCGCATTGGCGATCGATTCCACGGTTTCGCCGAACTTGGTCAGATACGTTTGTAACGTGTCTTCGTCACCGGCGATACGGGACAGCGCAGCCGTACATTGCACGCCCTTGCCCACGGGAACGTGAACACGAATGCTCGGCTTGCTCGAGCCTGGAAGGGCAGGCGGCGTGCGCCCTGCGAGCAGAGAAGGGTTCAAGGTAGCGAGTTCGGCTTCAGTCGTGCCAGCCGCGCGTGCGACATCCGCCAGTGCCACGCTCGGCCCGACCTGCACCACATCGAAGCTCTCCGGCGGATCGGTCTCGATGGCATCGAGCCCGAACGCCTTCTTGTTGTTCATCACGATCGCCAGCGCGAAGATCTTGGGCACGTACAGCGTGGTTTCCCAAGGCACGCCAGCTTCGTAGCGAACGAGCTCCCAAAAGTCGTTGCTGTTGAACTTGCGGATCGAACGCGCGAGCCCCCCGTATCCCATGTTGTAGGAGGCGATCGCGAGTTCCCAGCTGCCAAAGCGGCGATACAAATCACTCAGGTAGCGGCTGGCGGCTTGCGTCGAACGTTCGGGGTCGAGTCGCTCGTCGACCCAGCGGTCGACGGTTAGGCCGTAGGTGCGGCCCGCGTCGGGCATGAATTGCCAGAGCCCCGCCGCGCCCGCGGGCGAAACGACGGTCGGGTTGTGACCGCTTTCGATCATCGACAGCCAAACCAGCTCGGTGGGCACCCCCGCGCGCCCCAGCTCCGCACGGATGGCTGCGGCATAGCGCCCGCTCTTCTTGGTCCACACGCGGGCGATCGCTTTGCCGCTCGGGCTGTCACGATAGAAGCGCAGGTACTTGATCACGAACTCATCGAGCACGATGGGCAGACTCGGCATCGCCAGGCTCTTCAGCCAGACCGCATCCGGCGCGCCATCCACGGCCTCTCGACGCGCGCCGCTCGGACGAAGGCTCGGCGCACCCTGGGTGATCACCTCGGGGCCGACTTTGCCGACCGCTTCGGGCAAATCCCAGGACCAGCCCGGCTCGACGCCCGTCAGTGGGCGCGGAAACAGCACGCGTTCAGCAGCCTTCAAGGAGCGCAGCTCGGGATCGTCTTTGCCGGCGCGCAGGTCCTCGTCGGTCGGGCCTTCGGCAATCTTCTGACGCGCAAGGCGATCGGGCTGCACGCGTTGAGCACCCACGGGCAGAGTCGGCGAAGGTTTGCGCGGCGGCTTGCCCTTCTGATGCGCGGTGCGCACTTTGTCGGGCTTATCCGACTTGTCCGCGTTCACCGGCTTGGAGGCTTTGGCCGACTCGGGTTCGTCGCTCGCGGGCGCGGTTGGCAATGTCCCCACCGAGCGCGTGCCCACGCCCCGCTGCGGGTCGGGAGCAGCCGTGGTCTTGGCTGGTTCGGGATGCTTAGCGGGTTCCGCCGCCGGATTGGTCGTGGGCTTGGGTTTGTCCGGCTTGCCGGCAACCCGAGGCTTCGGGTCCGCCTTGGCCTCCGGCTTTGGGTCCGCCTTGGCCTCCGGCTTCGGGTCCACCTTGGCCTCCGGCTTTGGGTCCGCCTTGGCCTCCGGCTTTGGGTCCGCCTTGGCCTCCGGCTTCGGGTCCGCCTTGGCCTCCGGCTTCGGGTCCGCCTTGGTCGCCCTACTTTCCGCGGGCTTGGCAGATTCCGGGGGTTTTGGCTCGGGCGCGGCTTGGGCACCCAGCGCGGTCAAGCCGAGGACAGCCGCGAGCGCGGCTTGGGCGGCAAAGCGGGCTCGGGGCATGGAAAGGGTACTACCGATCTTGCCAAATTTGGTCAAATCCCCGTGAGATTTCGCGAGGATCTTGATCCCGGCGCGGGTCTTGTGCAGGTCCTCGGGCCATGACCGCCAAGAGCACCCGCACCGAACTCGACACCTTCGGCCCGATCGAAGTCCCCGACGATCGCCTGTGGGGCGCTCAGACTCAGCGCAGCCTGCAGAACTTCGACATTTCCGGTGAGCGCATGCCCGCGCAATTGCTGCGCGCACTAGCCATCGTCAAGAAGGCAGCGGCACTGGTCAACATGGACCTCGGCGCGGTCGACGCGCGACTCGGCAACGCGATCGTGGCTGCCGCGGACGAGGTGATCGCCGGCAAGCACGACGTCGAGTTTCCTCTCGTAGTTTGGCAAACGGGCAGCGGCACGCAGAGCAATATGAACATGAACGAGGTGCTCGCCAATCGCGCTAGCGAAATCCTGGGCGGCGTGCGCGGCGAAAAGCGCCTAGTTCACCCGAACGACCACGTGAACCGCGGCCAGTCGTCGAACGACGTGTTCCCGGCCGCGATGTCGCTCGCTTGTGTAGACGCCGTGCGCACCCGCGTGCTGCCCAGCGTCAAAGCCTTGCGTGACACGCTCGCCGAGAAGTCGACTGCTTTCAACGACATCGTGAAAATCGGCCGCACCCATTTGATGGACGCCACGCCACTGACCTTGGGCCAAGAGATCAGCGGCTGGGTCGCCCAACTCGATCATGGGCTAAAACACCTGGAAAGTGCCATTCCTCACCTCGGCGAGCTCGCCCTCGGCGGCACGGCGGTGGGTACCGGTCTCAACGCGCATCCCGAATACGCGGTGCGCGTCGCGGCCAAGGTGGCCGAGCTCACCTCGCACCCGATCGTCACCGCGCCGAACAAGTTCGAATCGCTGGCCGCACACGACGCGATCGTGTTCGGGCACGGCGCATTGAAAACCCTCGCCGCCTCACTGATGAAGATCGCCAACGACGTGCGCTGGCTCGCCTCGGGACCACGCTGCGGCTTCGGCGAGATCTCGATCCCAGAGAACGAGCCCGGCAGCTCGATCATGCCCGGCAAAGTGAACCCGACTCAATCGGAAGCCATGACCATGCTCTGCGCTCAAGTCTTCGGCAACGACGTAGCGATCAACTTCGGGGGCGCCAGCGGCAACTTCGAGCTCAACGTATACAAGCCCTTGCTCGCGCATAACTTCTTGCAGAGTACGCGCTTGATTGCCGACGGCTGCGACAGCTTCCGCAAGAACTGCGCCGTCGGCATCGAGCCGAACCGGAAGCGCATCCAGGAACACCTGGAGAATTCACTGATGCTGGTGACCGCGCTGAACCCGCACATCGGCTACGACAACGCCGCGAAAATCGCAAAAAAAGCGCACAAAGAAGGGCTCACGCTGCGCCAGTCGGCGGAAGCCTTGGGGCTGGTCTCTTCCGAAGACTTCAGTCGCTTCGTGCGCCCCGAAGAAATGCTCGGGCCGAAGGGCTGAGGGCGAGACGCTCACGTGTCGGACGCGCGTGCCGCGCGTCCGAGGTCGTCTTGCCACGGGCTCTGACACTCACCGTCGCTCAAAAAGAGCAACGCCGCGCGGATCTCGCGGTACTGATCGGCGAGCCGAGCGAGCGCGGAGGCAGGCAGTGGTGTCTCGTCCAGGCCGTGAAAGTGAGACGCGGCGCTCGGTCGCAAATCGTGACCGGTGAGCGCCGCTTGCCGCTCTGAAGCAAGCATCAATGCCGCGTACAAGTCGGGGCGAGACTCGACGCGCTCGGGGAGCGCGATCTCGTCGAGACCCACCGCCCAACACAGCCAACACAGCATCGACCATTCGAGGCGAGCTTGCAGGCACGATTCGCGCACGGACCTCGAAGGCGCGGGGTGCTCGTCGACGCGTACCGTGACTCTGCCGTCTTCGCCGTCGGTTTCGAAGCTGAAGCAGCGCAGGGCGAGCGTGCAATCCTGGATCAGCGCTGAAATATCGGGCGGAACGGACGCGACCTCGCGCTGCAGGAGCTCGCGTCGAAACGCCGATAAACGCAGCGCCGAGCGCTGAATCGCATCCCGAACGGCGGGTAGCGTTTGCTCGACGCGCACTTCCCCCGCTTCGCTTTCGACGACCGCTGGCAATGGCTCGCGGGCGGGCCAGAAGTCATAGGCGAGCGAAAGCAGATCGTCTTCACGTTCACGGAGCGGCTCGAGCCACGCCGTCCCCTTCCGGGCACCATCGAACTCGATCCGCCTCCCCCGCTCATCCTCGAAGATCTCGGCCAGCAGCTGACCCCGACGGTGCTCTTGCTTCATCACGCGCGCGGCGTCGGGAATGCAGCATTCGCGGATGCTGTACGCGTTTTCGCCGTCGCTTCGAAACACCACGAGACCATCTAGCAAGTCGTCGAAGTTGCGCCCCTCTTGCGCAACCCGCCCCGACGGGTAATAGCGCCGAAATGCTCCCTGTCGTTTGCCGTGTCGGAACTCGTACTCCAGCCAAGGCGTACCGTCCTCGCGATACGTGCGCACGGAACCATGCAATTCTCCAGCAGCGTCACGCTCGCAGAAAATCCACTCCTCACTGTCGAAGAACCAGCGGGCGTTGAACGGTACATTGCGTGGCCGCATCCGGCTGAGCTCGGGCTCGACGCTCGAAGGCATCGCCGGATCTCGCCACGGCTCCGGTTTCGGCGCCAATTCGTGTACGAATCCAGAAAAAGTGGGCTGAATCGAGCAGGGTCACTGTCGGTCCCCGAGTTGCAGCCCTAAGCTCCGCAGATGTCCTCGCCGCTCCTGATTGAGTCGCAATTCCCCATCGCCGATCGCTCCAAGATCCAGCTGTTCTCGCTGAATACCCCGAACGGCATCAAAGTCGCAGTGGGTTTGGAGGAGCTGCAGATCCCCTATGAAGCGCATACCGTGCACATCGGCAAAGGTGAACAGTTCACCGACGCCTTCAAATCGATCAGCCCAAACTCCAAGATCCCGGTGATCGTGGATCTCGACGGCCCGGGCGGCGCCCCATTCTCCTTGATGGAGTCGGGCGCGATCCTGATCTACTTGGCAGAACGAGCCGGGCGCCTATTGCCGACTGACTCCGCAAAGCGCTTCCAGTGCCTACAGTGGTTGTTCTTCCAGGTCGGCCACGTGGGCCCGATGTTTGGCCAGTTCGGCCACTTCTTCAAGTACGCGCGCGACAAGTGCGACCACCCCTACCCGCTCGAGCGCTACACCAACGAGGCCAAACGCTTGTTGGGCGTGCTCGAAACGCAGCTCCGCGACAAAGAATACTTGATCGGTGAGTACACGATCGCCGACATCGCCACCGTGCCCTGGGTCAACGGCCTGAGCACCGGTTACGGCGCAGGCGATGTATTACCCCTGTCGGACTTCCCACACGTCAAAGCTTGGGTCGAGCGCATCGTCGCGCGTCCGGCTTATCAGATCGGCAAAGACGTCGCCAAATTGGGCTGATCCGCGTGATCCAGCGGTCAAACCGCTGACTCAAGCCTCTGCGACTTTTTTTGATGCGAGCGGCACGCTTGGCGGGGTCGTGGACACCCGCTTCGGCGCCATCGGCGAGCTCTGCGGAATACTCTGAGGCGTCAATGATTGAAGCACCGGGGCCAGCTGAGCCGTGGACAACACACGATTGCGCCCAGCGCTCTTGGCCGCGTACATCGCTCGGTCTGCGCGATCGACCATTTGATCGACCGTTTCTCCAGGCTCGAGCTCGGCCACCCCAAAGCTGGCGGTTACGGTCACGATCTGTCGGTTGGGATCCGTGATGGGGTGCCGTTCGAGCGCCGCGCGGATGCGATCGGCAACCAAAACGGCGCCCTCGAGCGAGGTAGAGGGAAGTGCCACGACGAACTCTTCGCCGCCCCAACGCGCAACGACGTCGCACGAGCGCACGATGCTAGCCATCAGCCGACTCACTGCGGCGAGCGCGTCCCCCGCAGCGTGACCGTATCGATCGTTGACCTGCTTGAAATGATCGACGTCCAACAGCAAGACGCACAAGTGATCGCTGTAGCGTGTGCTGCGAGCCACTTCTCGCGACGCCCAGTCGATGAATGCTCGGCGATTCGAGAGACCGGTGAGCGCGTCGGTAGTCGCCATCCAACGAGACTCTTCGACCAAGGTCGCCATTCTGAGCGCACCGCCCAGCTCACGACTAATGGTCTTCACCAGAACGGGATCATTTTGGTGGACCGGGGCGCGAGGCGAGAGTGCGAACGAGCCTATCAGACGGTCACCGAAGTAGATCGCCTCGACGATTGCGGGGGGACCGGCCGGATCGGCGACTGCGTCGTCATCCTCGACGGCCACGACCGGTACATCTGGAGTTCGACCGAAGGCTAGACCCGCCTCAATCAGCGCCTGCTCTCGGTTGGCGGGGTTGTTGTGAATGCCGAGCCGCATCGGCTCCAGGCGCCAGAGCGCCATCCAGCGATAGCTCGTGACTTGTGAAACGAACTGCGAGAGCAGATCGACGAGGCGCTCGAACGATTCGCTCGTACCGAGGCGTCGGACTTCGGCGGCGATCACCGAGTCGAACAGCGCAGCATCGAGGTGGGTGGCAATGCGCTCGCGAACATCGAGCGTTCGAGTCAGGCCGACGATGAAAAAATCATCCGGCTCTTCGTGCGCTTTCTGCTCCATTGCACGCCGCAACGCGCGCACCAATTCACCCATGCGCCCTTTGACGACGTACGCAAAGGCGCCAGCCTGCTCGGACCAGAAGTGATTGCGCCGGCCCTCGCTGCCGCGCAAGACCACCGGGACGTTCGAGGTCCCCGGCTCCGAGCGCAACAAGCGGCACAATTGCACGCCAGAGATGCTGGGCATCGTCAGGTCGGCGACTACGGCATCGGGGGCTTCCTCGAGCGCTTGAATGGCACCCTCCGCGCCATCCTTGCATTCGCTTACGACGAAACTTGGAAGCGCAATCGCTCGGCCAGGACCGCGCGCCCAGCGTCAGAGGGATCGATCAGCAGTACACGAGGAGATGGACGCACCGACTACAGAACGGCCGCTCCGCTCGATCTTCGAAGGGGCATCCCCAAGAATCCGTAAGCCCATGTAACCATTAATAATACGACAGGAACGAGGCTCACTGGCCTTCCCGACTGCGAGACACGAGGCCGAGCCAAGTCAGACCGCCCACGGTGAGCGCGATCACGAATACGAATAGCGACCAACCGGGACGCGCGACGCCTAGACCATTGCGGCCAACCACACCTTCGAAGAGTTGTACGAGCACCGCGCCGAGACCGTAGGCCGCCGCGCTGTACAGAACGACGCGGCGCAGCCGGACGACCATTTCCATCGAGCGCGGAGTGCTGGGCCAGACGTCGCGGCGCACGTGGCGGATCCAGATCAGAGCCGGGCTGGCGAGGGTCGCGAGCACACCGACGATCGAGAGCGTGACTTCGGCCGTGCTGAGATCCGTACCGCGCACCAGCCGCACCAGCGCGGCCGCCACGACCACCACATTGACGAACCCCCAAAACAGCCCCAACGCGGTGAAGAAGACCAGACCCGGCCGTGCCAGCCGGACATCCCGAGCAGTTTGCTCCATGGCATCGCGGACGGACGTACTCGGTGGTGTCGCAAGCAGCGTGCGCGCAGCGGCCTGCAGCAGCGTGGTGGGCGCGGACGTGCTCATGGGATCGGCGACCGACTTGGGCGAGACCGCCGGCAGGTGCGCGTCCGGTGCATCGAAAGGGGCCAGCGCTTGTTCGAGCTCATCCATCGTGGCAAAGCGTTCGCTCGGCGTTTTTGCCATCGTCTGCTGCACGACCAGCTCGAGCGATAGTGGGATCTTGGGGTTGAGCGTGGATGGGCGCTCGGGTTCCTGGGTCAAGACCGCGGTTAGGATAGCCATGGCGTCGCTGCCTTCGAATGGCTTACGGCCAGTGAGCGCGCGATACAAAATCGCGCCCGCCGCATAAATATCGGCGCGCGAGTCGACACGATCACCGCGCGCTTGCTCGGGAGCCATGTAGTCGGGCGTGCCCATCACGGTGCCCGTCTTGGTCAAAGCGTCTGTCGTTTCGGCCACCTTGGAGATACCGAAGTCGAGCACTTTGACGGTGGCGTTGGGCTTGGCGAGAAACACGTTCTCGGGCTTCACGTCGCGGTGCACGATGCCCGCCGCGTGCGCCGCGCCCAGGGCATGGCAAAGCTGACGCACGATGTGCACGGCCTCCACCGCGGGTAGTTTGCCCACGCGGTCCAGGTAGCTGCCGAGGTCTTCACCTTGCAGCAGCTCTGCCACGATATACGGGCGGCCATCCGCGCTCGTGTTGACGTCGTACACCCCGACCACGTTCGGGTGCATCAGTGCACTGGCCGCTTCCGCTTCGCGTTGGAAGCGCGTGACCACCTCTGGCTGACGCGCCAGCTCGTGATGCAGGAGCTTCACTGCGAACCGTTTGGTGTGTAGGCGTGTGTGCCGCGCTTCGTAGACGCGACCCATGCCACCTTCGCCGATCACGCGCAGGATCTCGTAGGAGCCATCGAGCAGTTGGCCTACGATCGGATCTTCGTCGTCCGGCGCGTCTTGAAGCGGAGTTGCGTCGCGTGGACAGACGCGAAAATCCGCGGGATAGCGCGCGCCACAAGCCGGGCAGACCCGTGGATTGATGGCCGCGAGGCTAATCTGCGAACTACGAGGTGCGGTGACGCCGTCCAAGACAGCGCCATGCTAGCGCTTCGACTGCGCGCTGGGTACGGGCAAGCCCCTCCTGACTCTGGCGAGCTCTGGCGAGCTCTGGCGAGCTCTGGCGAACTAGCGCAATTGAGCGACTTTCAACCACACCCACCGAGTGGGACAAGCGGCCTATCGGCCTGTAGCCGCGGAGTTTTGGGCAAATCACGCGGCATGCGGCGGGGTTCGAACTCGATTACACTCGTTGGTTGCCTTGAACGCAGTCATTCAACTGCTCGTGCCGGTAATTGCCGCGCTCATTACCGGTGGCTGCGCGACCTACGTCGCACTTCAGAAGCAATCTGCGCCTGGCGCGCGGACGTACGCCCTGGTGCTGCTCAGCCAGAGCCTTTGGTCGCTGGGTTACGTCGCCGAGCTCCTGGCCAAGGATGTGCAGAGCAAGGTGTTTTGGGACGACCTGCAGCTACCACCGCCGTACATCATCGCGCTGGGGATGCTGTTCTTCGCCTTCGAATACTCGGGGCGATCGACACGAGCGCTAAGGCGTTGGTCCTGGCTGCTGAGCGCGCTGCCCGTTGCCGCCTGCCTTTGGGTATTCACTGATGCGTTCCACGGCCTCGCCCGCACGTCGGCTCGCATCGAACCGGATCCGCCGTATGGCGCCCTGCTCTACGACTTCAGCCGCATCGAGCTGCTTTCGTTCGTCGAGGTGTATCTGGTCAGCGGTTACGCGGCCTATTGCATTCTGAGGGACGCACTCAAGCACGAGCAAGTTCATCGCCGTTCCGCGCTGATCGTCGGAGGCGGGATTGCCTTGAATCTGTTCGCGAGCGTGCCCAGCCTCTTGGGCTATCGCTGGCTGGGACAGCGGGATTCGAGCCCGTTTTGCTTTGCAATCACCGGGCTGTGCGTGACCTGGGCGCTGACCCGCTACCGGCTCTTCGAACTGGTGCCGATCGCGCGAGATGCCGTGATCGAGCACTTGGCCGACCCGGTCCTGGTGCTCGATTCGAAAAATCGCCTCGTGGACGTGAACCCTGCCGCGCGCGCGCTATTCGGCGCTGCGGGACCAGAATTCGGCGCCGATTCGTATCGGACCCTCCCCGCGTGGCTGGATCCTGGCCCGGCTCGGCTCGAGTCCGGCCCGGAGGCGCTCGAGCTCGGTCCGCCTCATGGCGACGTCACGTACGAGCTCAACGAGGCCACTCTCTTGGGCGAGCGAGGTGAGTTGCGCGGGCGCGCGCTCGTCCTGCGCGACGTCAGCGAGCGGCGCCGCGCGCAAAATAGCCTGGAAAAAGCGCGAGAAGATCTGGAACGCCGAGTCGCCGAACGCACGAACGAACTCGAGACGGCCAATGCCTCCCTCCGAAAACAAGTCGAAGAAACGCGGGCAGCGCGCGCTGAGGCGCAAGCCAGCGAGGCACGGTTCCGCGCCATCTTCGACGGCGCATACGAGTTGATCGGCATGATCAGCCCAGAAGGCCAACTGCTCGAGGCCAACCGCGCCGCCTTGCTGTTTGCGGGCGTGACGAGCGAAGAAGTACGGGGACAGCTCTTCTGGGAGACCGCTTGGTGGACACACTCACCCGAGCTGCAAGGTCAATTGCAGGCGGGTATCGAGCAAGCGGCACGCGGCGAGTTCGTGCGCATCGAAGTCACGCATCGCTCTGCGAATGGCAGTTTACGCGTGCTCGATTTCTCACTCACGCCGGTATTCGCTGCCAATGGCCGCGTCGCGTCTCTAGTGGCCGAAGGCCGCGACATCAGCGATCGCAAACGCGCGGAACAAGAGAACGCGCAACTCCAAGTACAGCTGTATCAAGCGCAAAAACTGGACTCGCTCGGGCGGCTCGCGGGTGGCGTGGCACACGATTTCAACAACTTGCTGACCGCCATCATCGGCAACGTCGATCTGGCACGAACCGAGGCGATCTCGCCCACCGTGGCCGAGTACCTGCGAGACATCGAGGAAGCCTCATTTAGCGCGGCGTCGCTGACACGACAGTTGCTCGCGTTCGCGCGGCGGCAGATCGTCGAGCCGCGCGTGCTCGATCTGAACGGGAGTGTATCGAGCGTTCGGAAACTCTTGGCACGCTTGCTCGGCGAAGACATCAAACTCAATCTGGAACTCGAGCCAGGGCTTTGGCGAGTGCGGGTCGATCCGTCGCACGCCGAACAAATGTTGATCAACCTCGCGGTCAACGCGCGCGACGCGATGCCGAAGGGGGGGCGCCTGACCTTGCGCACGGAGAACCAGTACACGCGGCCACCCGATGATCTCGGCCAGGCGCCGCTGGCAGAGTACGTGATCGTGACCGTCGAGGACGAAGGGGTGGGCATCGGCGCTGACGTCTTGCCCCGGATTTTCGAGCCCTTTTATACGACCAAACCGCAAGGCAAAGGCACCGGACTCGGCTTGGCCATGGTCTACGGTGCGATGAAGCAAGCCTTCGGCACGGTGGAGGTCACGAGCAAGATCGGTCGCGGCACGACCTTTCGGTTGTTCTTCCCTCGCTGCGCAGAAGCGGCGAGCCATACTGGCGCGCTGGGGCTCCAGCCACAACCACCCACCGGGTCGGAGTTCATCGCGCTGGTCGAGGACCAAGCCTTGGTACGAGCCACGACCCAACGCCAGCTGGAAAGCTTGGGCTATCGCGTGGTGGCATTCGAAGGCGCAGAGCAGGCGCTACCGACGCTGTTGCGAGAGCGCAGCCTTTCGCTGTTGGTGACGGACGTGGTGCTGGCTGGAACCAGCGGACGTGAGCTCGTAGAGCAGCTGTCTGGTTCGCGCTCGGACCTAGCGGTGCTGTTCATCTCCGGCTACACGGAAGACGTAGTACTGCGGCAAGGCCTCGCGCTGGGAGAGGTGAACTTCCTATTCAAGCCGTTCAACGTGCACGAACTGGCTCACGCGGTACGTCGCGCGTTCGATGCGCGGGCCACGCGCTCTACGCGGCCCGCTGCGAATCGAGCCTCGAGCTCAGCCTTTGATGACCACGTAGCTGGTACTACCGTGGCGATTGACGAGTAGCAGCACCCGATTTTTGGACTTGGAGTAGAGCTCTTGGAAGCGCTGCGGCGTGTCGACACGCGCGCGGTTGACCTCGAGCACGACGTCACCCGGGCGCAAGCCGGCGCGCGCCGCATTACTCTGGGGATCGAGACGTGTGATCACCACGCCCTGCTTCAGCGCGTCGTCGAGCTCGAAGGCTCGGCGATTCTGGGGGTTGATGTTCTCCAGCACGATGCCGTCTAGAGCGCTGCCTTGAGCCGAATTCGGACCGGAAGCGGCCACCGCGCTCGCTTCGGGCATCTCACCGAGCTCGACGTCGGCGGCTACGGGCTTGCCGTCGCGGACCAAATCCAAATGCACCGTGCGTTTCGAGCCGCTGGCGGCGATCACGTTGCGGAACTGGCCGCTGGTATCGACGACCTTACCGTCGACTTTGAGCACGACATCACCCCGGGCCAGGCCTGCCTTGGCGGCGGGGGCACCCGGCTTGACGTCAGACAACAGAATGCCACTCGCGGCGGGCAGCTTCATCGCATCCGCGAGCTCTTGATCGACGTCTTGAATCGCGACGCCCAGCCAGCCACGGATCACTTTTCCGCTCTTTTTCAGGCTCTCCATGATGGGCGAGGCCATGTTGCTCGGGATCGCGAAGCCGATGCCCTGGTAGCCGCCGCTGCGCGACAAGATCGCCGTGTTGATGCCGACCAACTTGCCTTCGCCGTTGATCAGCGCGCCGCCGGAGTTGCCCGGGTTGATTGCCGCGTCGGTCTGGATGAAGTCTTCATAGGCTTCGATGCCGAGATCCGTTCGACCCTTGGCAGAGACGATGCCCATGGTCACGGTCTGACCGACACCGAACGGATTACCAATCGCAAGCACGACGTCACCCAAACGGAGCCGACCGGAATCACCGAACTCCACCGGGGTCAGGTTGCTGATGTCACCCTTCAATTTGATCACCGCCAGGTCGCTCTTGGGATCCGTGCCCACGATGGTCGCGGTGTAGTTTTTGCGATCGGAGGTGGTGACTTTGATCTCTTGTGCGTCCGCGACCACGTGGTTGTTGGTCAGGATGTAGCCGTCTTTGGATACGATGACACCCGAGCCCATGCCCTGTTCGCGCCGGTCTTCCTGGCCCTGGGGGCCGAAAAACGGCATGAAGGGCATGGGCGACGCGCTCATCTTCGTCACCTTGGTCATCGAGATGTTCACCACGGAGGGCAGCACTCGCTCGGTGATGTCAGCAATCGACTCCGCCCCCACGCGGTTCAGCAGGGGATTCGGAAGGACCGTGACCGGGGTTACGGTGCCGCGAGTTTCAGCGGCAATTTCAGGGTGGGGCGAGCCGCCAGACTTGGCGCAGCCCGCGGCAGCAATGCCAGCAATGGTGGCCAGAGCAAGCAAAGGAGTCGACAAACGGCGGTAGATCATCGATGGCTTTCCTCAATGTGAGCTGCTGTTACAGCTACGTGGCGATTCAACACCGGCGCGCGCGGGTTCATTCCCGGCTGCCATGCGCCGCTCAGCTGAAAAATTCTCGAATCTTTTCGGCCTGATCGCGCGCATCTTGCCGGCCAATCTCGATCAGCTCGTGCGCGAAGCTGCCGTCGAACAGCAAGTAGGACGCCCAGTCGGCTTCCGGCTCCGGTGCGTCGCTGGCAAACTTCTCGATCAAGTACTTGGCTACCGGGCGCAGGTTCGTGGTCTTGAGCGACTTCTTGATGAACTCGCCCGCGACCCGACCAAGATCGCGAGAGGGCTGGAAAACCAACTTCTTGAGCCGCCGGTATGGCGCGCCGCGGTGCTTGATCCACACCCTTTGGATGCGCTCTAGATCGTCCGCGTCAAGGGTCTCCTCCAGGACCTCCATCACCTGATTCAGCCGTTCGAGGACTTGCAAATCGTAGGCGACGGGGTCCAAAAGCAGTGCGTTCAGTAGCTTCCCGATTAGGAACGCCGAGCTCAGCTCACCCCCTTCGCCCGGATCCGCGGCTTCCACGGCCGCGACTTCGCGCTGCGAGCGCTCGTGGCGAACCGACACGATCACGAGCCGCTCGGCTCCGGCGCGAATGGCGGGTGCGATCGGCGTGTTGAAGCGCAGGCCGCCGTCGCAATAGTAGTGGGCACCGATGCGCCGCGTCGGGAAGAGCAGCGGAATCGCCGCCGAGGCCAGCACGTGGTCGGCGGTGATGCGGTCGAACGAAGTCGCCCTACGCTCGTCGCGCGTCGGCTCGATGTGGCACGTCGGGGCGTGCTCCGTAAACATCGTGGTGCGGCCCGAAACGACGTGCAGCGCCGCGACCATCACCGCGTCAATCGTGCTGTCGTCGATATTTTGGTGCAGCTTTTCCCAATCGATGGTGCGCCGCACGAGCACCTCGATGCCGCGCGAATCGAGTAGCGAGCTGCCCATTGCTTCCCCGGGTTTGGCTCGAAAGCGCGCCAACGCATCCGGCAAACGAGCCAACCCGAACGGACGAAAGCGAGCGTGGTCTTCCAGACGCAGGCTGCTCCAAACCTCTGCCAGACGCTCGGCACCGTGGTCGGAATGCCCCGCGTTGGAAGCGAGGTACGTCGCGTTGATCGCGCCCACCGACGTGCCGGCAAAGATCTGAAATACGGGGCCCGATTCCGGTTCCCGATCCAGAACCTCCATGATGCCCGCAACGATGCCGACCTCGTAGGCGCCTCGCATGCCGCCGCCGGAAAGCACCAGCCCCGTCTTGGGCTTCGCACGCGGCGAATCGCTACTCACTGCTCTTCAACTTTCGGGTGTCCTCCCCGCCCGCGCAAGGAAATCGCACGCGATTTCCGCCATCGCCATGGGCAGGCCGCCCAGGCAATCGAGCGGCTGGCCGGGTTTTCAGCGATTTCCGCGGTTTATGCTGCGGCTGCAGAGCGTTCGCTTTCCGCAAGTGCGCGATCCTGCGACACTCGCCGCAAGCTCACAGATGACGGCACAGCTCGGGCTCCAAGCGGGCGGCGCGACCGATGTTGGAAAGCGCCGCACGCACAACGAAGACGCCGTACTCGTACGCGAGGATTTGAACTTGTACCTCGTGGCCGATGGCGCGGGTGGGCACAACGCGGGCGAAGTCGCCAGCGCCCTGTGCGCGCGCTCGATGGCCAATTACTTCGGCGCCACGATCCGCAGCAGTCACCAAAGCCCGGAGTTCAATCGCTTCGGTGTTCCCCACGGCGCGCGCCGCTTGTCCGCCGCGGTGCTCAAAGCGAACCGAGACATCGTCGAGATCTCGCGCTCCTCGCAAGCGCACCGCGGTATGGGCACCACGGTGGTCGCGGCCTGCTTTTCACCGCGCTCGGCGTTGATGCACGTGGCGCACGTGGGCGACAGTCGTTGCTACCGGCTCAGGGCTGGGCATCTCGAGCTCTTGACCAAAGATCACTCGCTGCTGACGGACGTGATCGAACAGCGCCCAGAACTCGACGATGAAGTGCTCGCGCGGCTCCCGAAGAACGTGGTCACGCGCGCGCTCGGGATGGACGAACAACTGCGTGTCTCGATGCGATCGTACGCCGTGCTCGAAGGCGATCGCTATCTGCTGTGCAGCGATGGGCTGAGCGGGCCGGTGCCCGCGCCCGAGATCGCAACTGCGCTCGGCCTCGACGAAAGCCCGCAACGAATCGCAACCCGACTGCTCGAACTGGCCAACGCCGCCGGTGGACCCGACAACATCGCAGTATTGGTGCTGCATTGCCAAAGCGTGCATAGTCACGCCCTACCCGCCGACAGCCTGCCGGCGCCAGCACCCGAGGTAGTCAGCCTACCGGTTGACGTCGCTCGCGATCGGTCCGACCCAGAGCTGCTGATTCTGGGCATCGAAGACATCGACCTGACCGAAGGCAAAGAGAGCGCCAGTGACAGCTTGTTCAAAGCACTCGACGACTTGATCGTCGCTCCACCACGCAAATGAATACCGACCTTGGCAGCGCATCCGCGCTCGAGATAGCGCCCCACGAACCGCCATTGATGTCGGCCGATGTAGCACCGATCGACGCTTCGATCGGTGCTACGCCCGAGGATTTTGTGGTCGACGAAATTCCGCTCTATCCGCAGAGTGGTTCCGGCGAGCACGTGTACGTGCGGGTCGAGAAGCGAGGTTACACCACGCCCGCGATGGTGCGAGCCGTCACCCGCGCTGCTGGCGTGGACGAACGGGACGTGGGTTACGCGGGGCTCAAAGACAAGCACGCGGTCACCCGACAATGGCTATCGTTGCCTTCCAAGGCCCGACCGCCGAATGAGTGGCAGCTGCCCGAAGGCATCGCCGTAGTCGAGCACACGCGCCACTCGAACAAGCTCCGAACCGGGCATTTGCTCGGAAACCGCTTTCGCATCACGCTCGTCACCAGCGATCTCGCCGCGCTCGAAAAAGCCGCGCCCGTGGCCGAGCAGCTGCGCGCGCGCGGCCTCTTCAACTACTACGGTGGACAACGTTTCGGTCGGCGTGGTGACGGCTTGCGCCAAGCGCTCTCCTGGCTACGTGAGGGGGCAAAGCTCCACGGCCTACCGCGCTTCTTGACCAAGCTGTACCCGAGCGTGATTCAAGCCGAGGTGTTCAATCGCTACTTTACCGCTCGACGCGGGTTGGGTCTCGAGCGGCTGCTGCTCGGTGAGGTCGTCCGCCTGAACAACGCGGGCGCGATGTTTTCGGTCGAGGACACCGAGCGCGAAGGCCCGCGCTTGGTCAGCGGTGACATTCACCTGACGGGACCGATCTTCGGTCCGAAAGCGCGCCCCACATCCGCGGACGCAGCCGCGTTGGAGCTCACCCAACTCGAGCAGCTCGGGCTCAACGCGGAAGCGCGCGATAAGCTTGCGCGCTTGGCGCCGGGTACGCGTCGCGATCTGATCGCACCCGTCGCGGATCTCGAGCTGCGTTGGGCGGGGGTGGGGCGCCTCGAGCTCGAATTCTCGCTGCCTTCCGGAAGCTATGCGACCGAAGTAATTCGTCAATTCACCCACTCGCCGTTTCTGGTCGACGAAGCCGACCGCGGCAGCGATTCCTGATGCGGGCAACCCCGCTGGGTAGCTATAGTGGAAGCATCATGAGCGGGACTGAATCGCACGCGCTGGGTGAAGCAAAGTTGGAAGCCTTGGTAGAGGCGATGTACCTCGCCGCAGCCGCCGACGGCGAGTTCAGTCCCGTCGAGCGCGCGCACTTCCTGAAGACCATGGAGTCACTCACGACCGGGCGCCTCCCTACCTCGCGCCTCGCTCAATTGGTGGCGGAGGCCAGTGACGCGCTCGAGCACGAAGGCCGCGCCGCGCGCTTGCTGAGCGTAAAGAGCCGCTTGCCGGACGCGGGTTCGCGCCGCGTCGCCCTATCCTTGGCGATCCAAGTCACGGCCGCCGACGGCATCATTCACAGCAGCGAACGCGAGTTGATCTTGGCCACCGCGGAGGCGCTCGAGATCGATCGCAATGAAGCGTCGAGCTTGCTCAGCACCCTGACTCGCTGATTGCCGTTTCTTCGGGGCGCCACGTGGGCCCCTACCCACTCAGTGTTCGTCGGCGGCAGCAAAAAAGCTGCCATCGATCGTCGGGCTGAGTCGATGGAGCTGAGCCTCCAGCGCGGCTGATTTGGCGCGCAATACCGGATCCTGAGCGGTCAGCGCGGCAAACTGTCGAGGCGCAGACATGCGCATGGCGAAGGTCTCGGCCTTGTCCTCTTCCAGCGCGGAGGTCGCATAGCGCGAGACGAAACCTGGGATTTCGGCGGTGAAGCGGCCCGCTCCCGGCTCCCGCACGAAGCGCCCGCCCGAACCGTACACGAAGTAGCGATCGTTGAGGCCGAGCCAGGCGGGATCGCGCGAGACTTGGTCGTCGTCCGCGTAGTCGGCGAAGTGGAAGACTTCGTGATGCACGAGCCGTCGCAGGTACGGCGCGTCGGCATCGACGTCGACGAGGAGAGCGCCGTGGTAGTTGGGCAGTGACGGAATGGGTTCGCTGCCTTCGTGAAGCTTCGCGCACAGCAGCACACGGCGCAGCCGCGCGCGCGTCAGGAACTGTGCCGGGTAGCGGGCGAGTTCCTCGGCCAAAGTCGCTAGTGCGCGCTTGCGTTGTTCGATTGGGGGAGGCTCGCCGCTGAGTAGCGCGGCGCCGGACTCCAGCTGAAACGCGCGATCCGGCCCGAGCACTTCAATCCCGAGCCGACCGAGTGCGCCGACGTCCGCGCTCTTGCCCTCCAGGGCGGAGAAGCCTTGCTCCAGTAGATCTGCTCGCAATGCGAGATCTGCCTGCTGTGCGAAGCGGGCTCGTTCCGCGTTCGGATCGCGGAGCTCGGCCGCCAGGAGACCTACGCTGGGGGTGACCAGCAGCGCCACTGCGACGGTCAGGGTCATGAAACTCGGCCGGGGAAAGCGATCGCGAAAGCGCGCCGCACACGGGTCGGGCTCTAGGGGCATGCGCCAATGACCTAGCATTTCTGGGTACCCTCGACCTTTCGACCCGAACCCTTGCCCAATTCTTGGCCCCGGCCCCCATCCACCTGCCACAATTTCGCGCGTGAATAGCCGGCTCCTCGTTTTCCTCGTGCTGACCGCCTCGGCGTTCGGGCTCGGCGGCTGTGCGCGCGAGGCCCCACCAGCTGCCTATCCATACGCCGCTAGCGCAGGCTGGGTCGTTCCCGCGGGTTACGCTTGGCCACCCGCTGCCGCGGCTCAGAACGTGCCCAAGGGCGGCGCAGCCCGGGAAACGAGCCGCACGTTGAGCTTGCCCGGGCAGTCGAGCAAGAGTCCGCTGGGCGTCCCGAGCTCGGTGTTCGCCAAGACTCTGGGCGATGTGCCTCGACCGCGCACGCGCAACGAGCTGCGCTCGGTCTTGCCCGGGAGCGCCGATTGCCTCGCGCGGCTGGGCGGGCGGGGCGTGCGCTTTCATGCGCTCACTCACGAAATCGGCGTGCGGACCCCGATCGCAGTCGATGGTCCGATCGCAGGTGTCCGCTACTATACAGGGCAAAATGGGCCCTTGATCGCCGACTGTCGCTTGATCTTGGCGCTGGCCTTGGTCGGTGGCGAGCTCACGTCATACGGTGTCAGCGAGATACGCTTCTCGGGCGCCTACGTATACCGGCTGAGCGCCAAGCGCCGAGTCAGCCTGCATGCGTACGGCCTCGCCATCGACATGCACGGCTTCACTCGCCTGGGCGTGCACTACGCCGTGCAGCGCGACTTTCACAAAGGCCTCGGCACGACGCTCGAGGCCGACGCGCCGGTGGCCAACGCGATCGCCACCCGTTTTCACAATAGCGGCCTGTTTCACGAGTATTTGACGCCCGACGACAACGCCGATCATCACGACCACGTGCACATCGGGGTCTCCCCGCTGCCCGACGAAGTCGAATGACCGAGCGCCGCGCCGACCGCTAGAGCGCGTAATTCTGGCGCAAAATTTCGCTGGTGAACGTGGCGCGTAAGTAAAAGCCCCGAGGCAGCGCCGCGAAACGCGCGCCGTCCACGTCGACGCCGCGTCGACGTGCGTGCGAGTCGCGCGCCTTGGGTCGAATTTGCAGGCAACGACCGATGTGGCCGGTGATCGTCTCGACATCGCCGCGCCCGATGATACCCGCTAGCTCTTCCCAATCGAAACGGAGCGCAGCTTCCGCAGCAGCGTCGAGCGACCACAAAAGCGGTTCGCCGATCCGACGCTCGGGGACCGGGATCTGCCGCTCGCCTTGCACGGGGATCCACAGCACGCGATTCAATTTCCGACGTACACGCGACGAGAGCCACTCGACCTCCCCGATTTCGATCAACGGGATGGTGCACACGAAAGTCGATTCGAGGGCGCGACCTCGGGCGTCTACCGGCAATGTCTTCAGCTCGATACCGAGCGCTTCGAAGTCGGGCGCGGCTCGCGAGCCCGCGGTTGCTCCCAGCGCCCGCTCGATCAGCCCGCCCACGAAGCCCTTGTGGCGGCGTAAATCCGCGGGCGCAGTCAGCGAAAACTGTGCGGCGAGCTCGGCTATCGTCGAACCGGCGAGCGCGCGGGCGCGCGCGATGAGCTCGGCTTCGGTCTCGGGGGCCACGCGCGCAATATCACACAGCCGGCCGAGTGTGGCGAGCCACGAGCAGCGCAATGTCGTCGTCTTGCACGGCCAGAAAGCCCTGCACCGAAGCCAGCAGCCGATCTCGGATCTGGGCCACGGGCGCGCCCCGCGCAGCTTCGAATGCCGCGCACAGACGCTCGATGCCGTATTGCTCACCGGCCGCGTTGGCGGCTTCGATCACGCCATCGGTGAAGAGCAAGAGCACATCGCCGTCTTCGAGACGGGCATGTTGATCTTCGGTCGCGTCCGCAATGTCTTGCGTCGCGCCCACCCAGGTACCGATTGTCTCGATGCGATCGCACCTACCAGTCGCGGCGCGTAAAATCACGAGGTCTTCATGGGCGCCCGCAAACACCAGCCTGCCGTCGGCAAAGTAGCGGATCAAGGTCAAGGTGGCGTGCTCGTCTTGTCCCAGACGGTTTCTCACGTTGTCGTACAGCGCCGCGTTCACGATGTTCACCATCTCGCGCGGCGCAGCCGCGAAGTTTTCGCGCCCGAGGGCCGCGACCATGCTCTGCAGCATCATCATCACCAGGCCCGGGCGTAGGCCATGCCCGGCCACGTCACCGATGCCGAGCCAACAGCCGCCGCTGCCCGGGAGCACGTCGTAGTAGTCGCCGCCCACTTCGGTGGCGGGCACCATCGTGGCCGCGATCTCCAGGTTCTCGACCTGCAGGTCGCGCGGCAGAATCGAGGTCTGGATGCGGGTCGCGATTTCCAGTTCTTGCTCCAGCCGCGCGGTCTCCGCCTTTTCTCGATTTCTGGCTTCTTCCGCGACGCGCCGCACCAGCTCGGCGCCGCGCAGAGCAGCGCTGATCAACTCGCGCAATAGCTCGTACACCACGCGTCTCTTCGGGCCGAGTTCGAGCACGGCGTAGCCGAGCTGACGCCCCTCGAAAAACAGCGGTTCGACGACGAGCGACTTTCGACGCTCACCGCGCAGCTCACTCGGCACGATTCGAGCCGTCTCGAAGTATTGCACAGAGCTCGGGATCTCGAGCAGCCTCCGGCCCTCGTAGGCCACGATCATGCGCGACTCGACCGGCGGTTTGCCTTGCCCTTCGTACAGCGCCACGTACGCCGAACCGATGTCCAGGGCCGGCAACCGATCCGCCAAGGCGCGCGGCAACGATTCGACGTCGAAAGACGTGATCAAAGACTCGCTAGTGTCGGTCAGGATGCCTGCGGCGCGCTCGGCTTGGCCGCGCAAACCACGCTGCTCGCGCTCCACGGCGTCGGCGATCATGACGCGCACGCGCTGCCACACGTCCTCGAAGCGCATCCAGCGTCGTGGATCGTTCATCACGCACGGCAAGACCCGCCGCCGGATCACGGAAACCGCGTGTTGCCAGGCGCCCACATCCCCTTCTGCCGCCGCGGTCCTGGCCAGCATCTCGTCGAGCAGGGACAAGAGCTCGTGATCCGGAGCGCCCAAAGTGGCCAGCCGCACGGCATCCAAAGTCTTGTCGATCCAGCCCTCCGGGCCAATCACTCGCGAGACGCGCTCCGCTCGCGCGAGCTCCGCAGACAGCTCCTGTCTGCGCCGCGCGAAGGCCTGTTCGAACGGCAGCGGATCGGCATCCAACATGTACTGGGCTTCGGACGGAGCGCCCTCCGACAAGCAGCCGCAGGAGCGGCGCTTGATGAAATGCGATGCCAGCAGGCGGCTGCCGAACGCAAGCTCGCCTGCCATCGAGTCGACGATGAACTCGAGCGCGCTCTCCGCAATCTCCCAGTACGGTTGGCGCACGGTCGCGAGGCTCGGCGATGCGCTGCGCGCATCCTCGCTGTCGTCGAAACCGACCACCGCCACGTCTTCCGGCACGCGAACGCCGCGTTCTTTGAGCGCGCGCATCGCGCCGAGCGCCGAGCGATCATTGGCACCAACGACTGCGTCGAAGGGTACGCTTCGATCGAGCAGCTCGATCATCGCTTGGTACGCTTGGTTCTCGTTGAAATTGGCGTTGACCACTCGCTGTTCGACGAACGGAATGCCGAACTGCGCGAGGGCGTCGCGGTACGCCTCGAGCCGAATTTCAGCCTCGGGGTAATCGGTCGGACCGCGTAGGAATGCGATTTTTCTACGGTTGTGAACCGTGATCAGGTGCAACACCGCATCGCGCATGCCAGCCGCGTTGTCGGCCTGCACCACGGAGTAACCGGGCACCTCGATGCCGACCGAGCAGATCGGCAGCCCATGGAAGGAGTCGAGAAAATCCTTCATCACCTGGGCAGTGGTGTTCAAGTTGAGCGCCACCACGCCATCCAGGGCTTCGATACCGGCGAGATCGAAGCAGCGGTTGCGCTGTCTCTCGTATCCCGCCGAAGACTGAAGGGAGCCGCCGGCGAAGCAGATCAAATCCAAGCCTCGCCGGGCGCATTCGGCATCGAACGCCCCCACCACCATGCTCGCGTACTCGTTGTACAACGCGTCGAGCAATAGGCCGACGACAGGGCGGGGGCGTGTGTTTCTCGGCAAAGGGTGCCGCGTGCTTATTGCAGGACCTTGAACTCGATGCGCCGGTTCTTCTCGCGCCCGGCCGCAGTCTTGTTGTCCGCAATCGGTTCGTCAGGGCCCGCGCCGCGCGTCTTGATCCGCTCGGGCGGGACGCCATTGTCGACTAGCCATTGCTTTACAGAGTCCGCGCGGTCCTGCGATAGGCGCTGGTTGACCCCCGCATCACCTTCGCTCGAGGTGTGACCCGAGATCTCTAGGCTGATGCTCGGATAGGTCTGCAAGACCTTGGCCGCATTGCCCAAAACCGCCTTCGACTGCGGGCGAATGGTGGCCTTGTTCTTGTCGAAGGAGATACCTTGGATCACGCCCGAGAACTTCTTGACCGCGTCCGGGATGGAGTCGGGACAACCATCTTCGTCCTCGAAGCCGTTCTTGGTCTCGGGCTTGTCGATGCACTTGTCCTTGTCGTCGAAGATCCCGTCGCCGTCCGTGTCGCGGATCGGGCAACCGGTCGGCTTCACGCCGACTTCCTTCGGGCATTGGTCGCAGGGCAGCGGCACGCCGTCATGATCCGGATCCGGATCGGGGCAGCCATTGGGCGCCGGACCCGCTTCACGCGGGCAGAAATCATCCTTGTCCAGCACGCCGTCACTGTCCGTGTCCGCGGGGCAGCCACGCGGGGCCACGCCCTGTTCGGCCGGGCACTGGTCATCGCTGTCTAGGTAGCCGTCGTGGTCGGAGTCTGCGGGCGGAGGCGGCGGCTGCTTGCGCGTGCGCTCGACCGTAGAGGACAGCCCGAGCAAGATCTCGAACGTCTGCGCCTGCCCGTCCTGTTGCACGTTTTGGGTCAACGTATCGCGAAGGTCGAGGCGCACGGCCAAAGCGTGAGTCAAAGGCAGCTTGGCGCCGATACCGAAGTGCCACGCGGGATCGCTATCGTTGGCCATGCTGCGACTGATCGCGCCCAAGCGGCCCACGCCCACCACGAGGAACGGAGCAACGTAAGGCAGCGGTGCTTGGAGCACGAGTTGGCCACGAAACGCGTACAAATTAGCAGCGGTCTTCGTGTCTTTGATCTTGCTCGCAGCGGTCATCGCTTCGGCTTCTAGACCCAAAAATGACAGCGGATAGTAGCCCAAACGTGCACCGAATTCTGCGCCCGTGGTGTATCGCTGTTGCGGATAGGCCTCGTAGCGCAAGTTGTGATCGGAACTCGGGAAGATGGCACCGCCGAAGACGCCCAACTCGAGCACGTTGCCCTCCGGCGGGTAGCCCGCTTCGTAGGGCTCGAACGCGGGCTCGGCTGCGCTCGGGGCTGGCTCGCTCTTGGGCGGCTCTGCTGCTGCGCTCGCCGATGCGTCACTCGCCGCCGGCGCATCAGCGCTCGCGGCTGCATCGGTGCTTGCGCCGTCTTTGCTCGAGAGAGAAACCGATCCGGAGGTACCTGCAGCTTGGGCGAAGGCGCTACCCCCGACCGTAAGACTGAAGCTCCAGACAACCCAACAAGTTAGCGGCTTAGACATATTCTTGACACCCTTCGAGCTTTCACCACTCTAAAACACCCTCTAGCGAACCCACCGCTACCAGATCAGCCCCACTCTTTCCAAGTCCATGCAAAAAGGGCAGATGCTCGACGCAAATGCGCTACCGTTCGCGCGTGAGGCGCCTCGGTACAAAATTGCAGCTTGTAGCCCCGGGCGCGCTGTTTTGCTTACTTTGCAGCACACAGTGCGCAACGTCGAAACCCGACACCACTCAACGCCAAGTTCCGCAGCTAGTCAGTGTCCCATCGGCAGCTAGCGCGGCGAATGCGCACCCAGATCCGTTATCTTTAGCGGCCACGTCAGCGAGTTCGCTGCAGGCTTTCCCTGAGGTCGCACCAACCGCGTCCGTGGCCGCAGCCGCGCCCGCGGCGCCGAACACGGCGCGGGTCTATGCCCGCACCCGCTACGTGTGGATCCGGCCCGAGCCAGACTCCTCCAAGGAGTGGATCGGCTATTTGTGGACCGGAGGTTCGGTCGCCCTGAAGAGCACGAAGCCGGTGTTCGGGCCGGGCTGCATGAATTGGTACGCGATCGAACCGCGCGGCTATGTCTGCGTAGACGGCAACCGCGCGACGCTCGACGAGAACGATGCCGTGTATCGCGCGGTCTTGCCCTACGCGCCGAATCTGAGCTCACCGTGGCCGCATCAGTATGGCGAGTCGCTCGGTCTCAAGAGCGAGATGGCGCTGAGTGGATCGCCTCTCGCCTTTCCGCCGTTGCCGAACGCAATTCACGAGCCCCGCAACCAGCTACATCGGCGTTCGACCGTGGCCTATAGCCGCGAGCTGAGCGTCGATGGGCACGACTTCTTGCTCAGCGCCGACTACCAGTGGCTGCCCAAGGCGAGCGTCACGCCGTACCCCGTGGTGAAGTTCCAAGGCGTGAAGTTGGGACAAGACGCGCAGCTACCGCTCGCGTTCTTCCGGACCAAAGATCGCCCCGCGTACACGCGCGCCGCAAACGGCGAGTTCGTTCCAAGCAGCGAAACCTTCTCGCGGCTGAGCTTCGTCGAGCTGCAGGGCGAGCAACAGGCCGTTGGCAAAGACCGATTCTTGCGCACCAAACGCGCCGAGCTTTGGCTCAAAGAGAGCGACGCCGTGCTCCCGATCCCGCAAACCAAGACCCCTTGGGGCGCGGATGTCGGCGCCGAGGACACGACGGGTCACGCGCCCAAAGGCCGCGGCACCTGGCTAGAAGTGGCGGTCATGGCCGGCTACCTAATCGCTTACGAAGGCACCAAACCCGTGTTCACGACCTTGATTTCACCGGGTCGCGGTGGCTTCGCCAAGCCCGGCGAAGATCCCATCGAGCACGCGCTCACGCCGACCGGCACCTTCCCCGTATCCGGCAAATTCGCGACCGCCACCATGGAGGCCCCGGGCGAGCTGATCCACTCGGACGTTCCCTGGACTCAAAATTTCAGCGGCCCGCACGCTCTACATACCGCCTACTGGCACGACCGCTGGGGCGAATTCAAAAGCGGCGGCTGCGTGAACCTGTCACCGATCGACGGCCGCGCGATGTTCGAATTCACCGAACCCGCGCTGCCCCCCGGCTGGCACGGCGTTCGCTGGCTGCCTTGGCTAGGCCCCTCGACCCTGGTCGTCGTGCACCGCTAGCCTCGACTTGCGGCGACGATTCCGAGCGGCGATCTCGACCACAAGGTGCATGCGCTTCGGCGCAATATCCCCTAAGCGGCTTCTAAGGTTTTTCTCTCGCGAGGGCTTGGCGGAGTTCGCGGAGTTCGCGGGCGAAGCCGCCGGAGAGGATCGGGAAGCGGCACCAGGTTTTGGGATCGAGACTTTCGTCGTCGACGTGAAAACTGGGCGCATAGCGTTCGCGCTTCCATTGATTGCGGCTCCACAAGCGGAAGAAGCGATCGAGCCAGAGCCACAGCTCGTCTTTCGAATATTGACGGAACTGAGCAGTGATCAGGGTCAGCACTTCCCGCGGGCTGCGCTTGTCGCGAATGGCGGCGCGCTCGATCGCGTCGAGCACCTCGTACGGCATCAGATCGGCTTCGTCGGTCTGCGTTGCGGAGGGCGGGCGCAGCTCCGCGGTCGGCGCTTGCGCGTTCACGGCCTGCAGCTCTGGGATCGGACCGAGCTCGTGGGGGCCAGTTTTTTCCAGCCAAACCAAGAACCGCCGCAGGAAGGCTTTGTCGATGCCCGCGATCGGGCTCAGCCCACCCGCCGTGTCACCGTCCATCGTGGCATACCCGACAGCCGCCTCGGAGCGGTTGCTGGTCGAGAGCAGCAGGGCCGAGTTCAGGTTCGCGAGCAGCCAGACCGAAGGCGCGCGCACTCGCGCTTGGATGTTCTGCAGCGCCAAATCGTCGCGCTGCCACTCGAGTTTGCGACCGAGAGCATTTTCTACGGACGACACATAGCCTGCCACCAGCGCTTCGACGTCGAACTCGAGGTGCGTTGCGCCGAGCGCGCGGGCCACCGCGGAAGCGGCCTCACGTGTCGTGTTGGAGCTATTGCGAGTCGCCTGGTAAGCCGTGGTGAGCAGTGCGCCGACCAGCTCACGCTCCGAGATCAGCCGCGACAGGCCCTCGACGTGCTCGAACTTCTCTGCGAAGCCATCGAGGCCGAGCTCGCGCACCGAGAAGCGCACCATCAGCGCCACCAAACTGACGACGGCCGCCGAATCTGCGCCACCACTCAGCGACACGACGAAGCCGCGCGAGCGGCTCTTCCGACAATAGTCGAACAAACCGAGCGCAATTGCCCGCGCGAATTCCTCTTCCTTCAGTGCGGGCGAGCGCTCCCACTCGGCCACGCCCGCGTCTGGAGCGAACACCTCGACGGTGGGGAAAGCGAATTCGATCTGCACACACTCCCCCGGTGCGCTGACCACGCGGGGCTGAGAACTATTGAGCGCGGAGTGCTGCACGCGGGTCAAATCCACATCGATGACGGCGCTGATCAATGCATGGTCCGCGAAGCTGAAGCGCTGCGCCTGCGCGACTACTTTGCCTGCCGTGGCGATCAGCGCATCGCCGTCGTAGATGGCGCGGCCCGCCTCGTTGCCGAGCAGGTTCGCGTATACATAGCTCACGCCGAAGGCTCGCGAGCCCTCCAAGACCAAGCGACGCCGCACCTCTTGCTTGCCGAATGCAAAGTGGCTGGCGCTCGGATTCAGAATCAAGTCGACGCCGGTCAGCGCCAGTTCGACACCGCGGCGTTGCGCAACCCAGGCATCCTCACAAATCTCGAAGCCAATGCGCACACCCGAACAATCGAAGAAGATGTCTCCCAACGGAACGTCTTGGCCGAAGATGGAGATAGTGGTGCGCATGCCCGGGGGCCAGGGTTTGAACCAACGCGGCTCGTAGTGAATTCCGTCGCCGGAAAGGGCGCGTTTGGCGACGAGGCCGAGCAGCTTGCCATCTGCAATCAACGCGCAGGCGTTGTACAGGGCCTTGTTGTGGAACAAGGGCAAGCCCACGCTGACCAATAGGCCGCGCGCGTAAGGCAGAATCTCTTCCAACAGCTGCAGCGCCATGGCTTGCGTGCCCGGCGCGAGGAAGGCATCTTCGCAACCGTAACCGGAGATGCACAGCTCCGGAAGGCAGAGCACGCTCACGCCCTCCGCACGCGCCTCTTCGATGGCCGAGATGATGTGCGCGCGATTTCCGTCCCAGTCGAGCGGGGTTTGGTTCAAGGTCGCGGCAGCGACGCGCAGTAGCTTCATGGCGGCGTAAAGCTAGCAGCTCCGCGCGCCGGGTTCCTGCAAATAGCGGCGCGCGCCAGCGTGCGCGTCAGTCGAAGTTCGGGGCGGGACGGGTGGCTGCGCCGTTGGCGGCCGCCCCGAGGTCTTTGCCCGCGCGCAAACAGGAGTAGCAATCGCTCAGACCGAGGAAGCCACAGCCCCGGCGATCGTCGAAGCGCTTGAGCGCGGGCACGACCCGCGCATCACCTTCGCTGGCCGCGCGCAAGAGCCAGCGTTTCACGCTCGCGCAGCCCTCTTTTTGTGCCTTTCCGAGCTCGAGCAACACGCGAAGGGCGGGCGATGCTTTGGCCCGCACCGCGTCATCGTCGAGCTGTGTGCGGGCAAGCTTGGTCAGCGCTGCGCGGCTGGGGACGGCCTTCGAAGAGTCCCAAACGTCGTACACCAGATCTACACCGCCCGCGCCGAGCGCGCTGGCCGCGAACTTCAGTGCCGGCTCCGAGGTCGTGGCGTCGAGCGCGGCGCGCCGAACGTCAGCCAGCAAATTCGGATCGCTGCGGAGCTCGGGCTTGACCGCGACGCCCTTCTGATATGCAGCAAGGCTGGCCGAGAGCTGACCGAGCTTGGCGTAGCCGCGGCCGAGCGCCAACCATTCGTTTGTCGCCCGCAGCGGCTCTGGTCGAGCGCTGAGTTCGGTCAAGGCCACCGGATCGCCGGTTGTGGCGCGCGCGATCAGTTGGGCAAGCTGCGAGTCTTTGGCGACGGTGCTGGTCGAGGCATCGTCCTTGACGGTGGCGGCCTCGCGCTTGCCGAAGATGAGCGACCCGATCACGATCAGGGCAGCAATCGCGACCACGGAGAGCACCGCGCCCGCACCCACCAGCCACAACGGAACGCTGCGTCCTGCAAGCCAAATCTGACGTTGCAGCAGCGCCTCAGCGAAGCCATTTCGAACCAGTGCATGCGGCGTGGTCTCGCCGAAGACGGTGGGCGCGAAGCCCTCGGCCGGATCGCGCGCGCTCACCGTCTCCAGGTCCGAACTCGAGCGCGTGGCCAAACCCGCCCGCATCACGCCAGAGGTTGGACTCCCTACGTGGCCGGTGGCCGAGATCGGTGCGCCCAAGATCGCGTCGATGCGCTCGATCAGCAGAGCTGCGCTCTGTACGCGGTCGTCGCGATTCTTTCGGAGCAAGAGCAGCACCAGCTCTCGAATCTTCGGATCGATGTTACTCGGCAGCGGCGGCGGCTCGGCGGTCAAATGACGAGTCAGCACCACCACCAGGTCGTCGTCTTTGAACGGAGAGACGCCAGCCAACATCTCGAACAAGATCACGCCCACCGTGTACAAATCGGCGCGCGCGTCGACGAGCTCGCCGCGGGCCTGCTCGGGCGACATGTATTCCGGCGTACCGAACACGGTGCCGATTTGCGTCAGCGCCGGTTGCTCGGCGGTTTCCTCGACTTTGATCTTGGCGATACCGAAGTCGAGCACCTTCACGAAATCTGGCTCGTCGTCTTTGTCGACGAGCATCACGTTGTCGGGCTTCAGATCGCGATGCACGATGCCCACGCCGTGCGCGGCGGAGAGCGCCTCTACGATTTGGCGCGTGATGCACAGCGCGCGGATCGGAGACAGCGCCCCGACCTTGCTCACCAACTTGGCCAGGCTTTGACCCTCGATGAACTCGAGCACCAAGTAGAACGAGCCGTCTTCCAACTGGCCGAAGTCACTCGCGGAAACTACGTGCGGATGCTCGATGCGACCCGCAGCGACCGCTTCACGTTCGAAGCGGGCGACGACCTCGGGGAACGCGGTCATCTCTTTGTGCAAGACCTTGACCGCCACGGCCTTGCGCATGTGCACGTGCTCCGCGCGGTAGACCGCGCCCATGCCGCCGCTGCCGATCAGCGCTTCGATCCGATAGCGCCCGGCAAGCAGGGTACCCAAGAGAGCATCGCGCTCAGCAGACTGTTCGTCGTCGCGCGGGCTCACGGGCTCGTATTCTGGGAAGCTTTGCACCGAGAGTCTAGGAATACGGCTAGCGTTTCCCGGACCCTAAGAGGCGCGGAGCATTGCCGCTGGAATTTGCGCTGATCCCCCGATGTAGGACAATTTTTTCACCGGCCTCGCGACCGCGCGCATAGGCCTCGGATCCATGGCCGACCGCGTAGCGCGTCCAGCGAATGCGCGGATGCCGCCTGCGAAAGAAGCCGTCGAGAGCTGCGTCCCCCACCCACACTAGCCCCTCCGCCTTGGACTTTTTACGTTCGCGTTCGAGACGCTCACGAAAACCCGACATCACGCCGGCGATGAACGTGAGCCGTTTTGCACCCCTCCCAGCAGGCGATCGCCGGTACTCGCGAAACAACCGTTCGGCAGTCACATTTAGAAACGCGTGCGCGTAGTCAGCGAGCTCCAAGTTCGCATCGGAGCCGCAGATCTCGAGCACGCTGCCTCGCCTGCCCTCTTGCGCGCGCCACACCGGCACCCAAATCGCCTGCACGAAAAAGTGGTCGGCGAGGATCCCGGCCAGGATGCGCTGCGCTTCGTTGACACGGCCGCTCGGCTCGCCGAGATGCCTGAAGCCATAGGCCGGCTCGAGGCCACTGACGGCGAGGTCGATGTTGTATTTGAGCATCAAGCGCTGCGCGGCGCTCATCGCGGCTTGTGCTTCGTGCTCGTTCGAGCTCTCCGCCAAGGCCAAGAGCTTGGCGATGCGTTCGAGCAGCGGTTGGTCGACCGAAGCCTGCTTGGCGGCGCCAGGGACGCCCGCCGCGCTCGGATCGATGCCGCGCTCTTCGCACACCTTGCGAAACACGGCGCCATGCATGGCGTCGTCTGGCTGCCCCAGGACCTCATCGACGTACTGGTGCGCCATCTCGTGCTTGAGCACCTCCACCAGCACCCCCCAACCGTGATCGAGCAGCAGGCTGCGGGCGATTTCAATCGCCCGGATGCCGCCATGCCAGCGGCCCAGCCGCGAGCTCGAATCGACGAGTTCGAGCGCGGGACGCTTGAGCTGAAAACGGAACAGGGCGCCATTCAAATCTTCCCAGGTGCGGATTATGGCGTGCAACGCCGCGCGCTCGAGTTCGGAGCTGAGTCGTTCCGTACGGGCTTCCATGGCTCGGCCCCGAGTGTGTCATGCGAGGGGCTTTTTGCTAGCATCGCGCCAATGAGCCGTTACGAAGACGCCCTGCGCTATCATCGAGAGGGGCGTCCCGGAAAAATCGAGGTCGTCTGGACCAAACCCGTCGCGTCACAGCTGGACCTGTCGCTAGCGTATTCCCCTGGGGTTGCCGCACCCTGCCTGGAGATCGCGAAGGATCCGGACGCGGTCGATCTGTACACCGCGCGTCGCAATCTAGTGGGCGTGGTCACCAACGGGACCGCGGTGCTCGGCCTCGGTAACATCGGCCCGCGCGCCGCCAAGCCGGTGATGGAGGGCAAGGGCGTCCTGTTCAAACGATTTGCGGACATCGACGTATTCGATATCGAAGTCGACGAGACCGACCCCGAAAAGTTCATCGCCATCGTGCGCGCGCTGGAGCCCACCTTCGGCGCGATCAATTTGGAAGATATCCGCGCCCCCGACTGCTTCGTGATCGAGCGAGCGCTGCGCAAGCAGATGAAGATCCCCGTCTTCCACGACGACCAACACGGAACCGCAATCATCACGGCCGCGGCCGTGCGCAACGCGGCCGAGCTGCAGGACAAACCGATCGACACGCTGCGCGTCACCTGCGTCGGCGCCGGCGCGGCGGCGACCAGCTGCATGGAGATGTGGGTGCGCATGGGCGTGCGCCGCGACCTGATCACGCTCGTCGACATACACGGCGTTTTGTACCAAGATCGCGGCGATATCGACGAATTTCGAGCCGCGTTCGCGCGCCCGAAGAGCGACGGTCGGCGCACCCTGGCCGAAGCGATGGTCGACGCGGACGTGATGTGCGGGTTGTCCGCGGCCGGCGTGGTGAACGCTGCGATGCTGAAGACCATGGCGCCACGACCGATCATCTTCGCGCTCGCCAACCCCGATCCGGAGATCGGCTACGCCGAAGCCCTCGCGGTGCGCCCAGACGCAATCGTCGCCACCGGTCGCAGTGATTTTCCGAATCAGGTCAACAACGTGCTCGGCTTCCCGTACATCTTCCGCGGCGCGCTGGACGTGCGCGCGACTACGGTCAGCGAAGAGATGAAAGTCGCGGCCGCCGAAGCCATTGCCCGACTGGCTCGCGAGGACGTGCCGGATCAGGTGCTGCGTGCCTACGGCCGACAACGGATGCGCTTCGGGCGCGATTACATCATCCCCAAACCGTTCGATAATCGCGTCCTCTATTGGGTGGCACCGGCCGTGGCCCAGGCGGCCATGGCCGGCGGCGTGGCCCGTGACCAAATTGACGTCGAAGAGTACAAGGAGCGGCTATACCGCACGATTTCGCCAACGCGCCGCGTGCTCTGGAACATCACCGAGAGCGCCAAGAGCGATCCCCGACGGATCGTGTTCCCGGAGTCCGAGAGCGACAACATCTTGCGCGCCGCGCAACGCGTGGTGGAAGAAGGCATCGCACATCCCATCTTGCTCGGCGTACCCGAGCGAATCCACGAACAAGCGCGCAAGCTCGGCCTGCACCTGGAACAAGTGACAATCGTGGATCCGCGTGCCAGCGATCGGCTCGATGCCTACGTGGACGGCTATTGGCACAAGCGAGAGCGCAAAGGCGTGACGCGCCACGCCGCCTACAAGGAGATCCGCCGTTCGCGAACCGCTTTCGGCTTGATGATGCTGGAGCTCGGCGACGCGGACGGCCTCGTGGCAGGCGTTCGGCAAGACTACCCGGCGACGATTCGCCCTGCCCTGCAGATCATCGGCACGCGCGATGGCGTACGGCGCGCCGCCGGCATGTACATGGTGGTCGCCAAGAGCGGTGTGCGCTTCCTCGCCGACACCACGATCAACATCGAGCCCGACGCCGATACGCTGGCCGAGATCGCCATCTTGGCCGCCGAAGCGGTCACCGATCTGGGCCTAGAACCGCGGGTCGCCATGCTCTCCTTCTCGAACTTCGGTGACGCGCCCCACGCTCAATCGCAAAAGGTCGCCGCCGCCACCGCGCTCGTCAAAGCGCGCCACCCTGACCTGATGATCGAAGGCGAAATGCAGGCGAACCTCGCCCTGGACGAAGAAGCGCGCGCGCCCTATCCGTTCAGCCGCCTGAAGGGCGCAGCGAACGTGCTCATCTTCCCGAATCTCGACGCCGGCAATGCCGCGTACAAGCTGCTCGGCGGGCTGGGCGACGGCGACGTGATTGGTCCGATCGTGCTGGGCATGAAAAAGCCGGTCAACGTGCTGCAACAGGGTGCGAACGTGGATACGATCGTACACATCACCGCGATCACCGTGGCGCGCTCGATCCGGCTCGAAGCGCGCACGAAGTAACGAGTGCACCGCGATCTGCTTTTCCCGTCCGGCGCGCCTATCGAGCAGTTAACCCGCGCGCTCTAGGCGGAGAATGACGATTGCCAGCGGGGAAGTTGAGCTATGTGCGTAGTGATCTTTATATCGACTAGCGCTGGAACGCAGTGCCGCACCTTTGCATTCCTGGTGGGACAAGTGGCCGAACGGCCCACGTTTACTCCGAAGGAGTGCGTGGTCACCACTCTTCGGGGCGCCCGCATTCCCCGTTGCTTGGAAGGATCGAAATCCGATTGAACCGCTGGATGAGGCATTGGTGCAGGTCAGGAGGCGCCCCATATGGGTCATATTGACTAGCGAAAGTGACGCCTCGTGCTATCAAATAACGGGACCAGGGGCTGATCCGGCAGCAAATCCGGGGCCGATTGCAATCGGCTGCGACGCGCCCGAGTCGGCACGAACGATGCTTATCGCACATAAAGCGCAACCAAGTTTGCGCCGATCACAAGAACAATTCCATGTCAGGTCGAGATCATAAGAAGCGCAGCAATACCGCCGATCCGCAGGCGCCCTCGGAGCAAGAGGCTTGGTCGCGGGACGCAGCCGTTGTTTGCCGCGCTGATTTGCGGATCAGCGCGGACCTCGCGCGGCGGGTCAAGAACCGCACGCTCGCGCTGCTGAGCGGCCCCTTGGCTCCTCGGCTCAACTGATCGCAAGCGCCGACTGACATTTCTGTCAGGGGCGCGCGCTTGGGGTGGCGGGTTGTTGGAACTCCTCTGCCTTCGCCTGAGCGTAGCTGCGCTGCTTTTGCGTGAGTACCGCGGACTGACCCAGGACCGTCCAGAAGGCAATGTTCACGGCGCCAAGCAAGTCGCCAAGTAGGACCATCAGTTCATCATTGCCCTTCGGTTGCTCGGCAAGGCTGCGGACGTACTCTTCACAGCACTTTTCTGCGGTTGTCTCGGATTGAATACGAGCAAACCCCACGACGCCGATCGCGGGACCTTGCGCCCCCAGGCGTAGGGGAAGGCACAATACCCAACTGTACTCGGGCGCTCCATGCCCAGGCACGTGTTGGCTTTTGCGATACACGGTTTGAGTGAAACCTTGCACATCGCTACACCAGCCCACGACCGCGCTGTGGCGAAACGCGTGACCGGCAATTCCACTTCCCGCTTCGAAGCTGCTTCCCCAACCAAAAGAAGGGAAGTCACCGAAGGCCGCGAGCAAAGTGCGGTCTTCCGCGTGCCACAAGTGACCAACCCATTCGCCAATCTCTCCGCCCAACTGCTCACTTAGGGCAACTCTGATGGCGAGAGTCAGCGTGGCACGCAGCGCGCTCTGCTCGAAGTGTTCTGCGCGACAGTTGCGCAGAACATCCTTCGCCAGGAACTTGGCCTCGTTCGGGTAAGGCCGCCCTTCCCGACCCGGGGCGAAGACCAAGGAGTAGCGACAATCCACCTGCGGCTGCTTCACGATCAGAGACAGTACGTTGTGCTTGTCCGCGTTTCTCGTGCAGGAAAAGGCTTTCGCCACCTGGGCGGTCTCCAACTCATCGACCTGCCACTCTGACGTCGAACCGTGGTCGGCGCGACGTTCGACCAAGGCACGCGCGCGTTCGAACTCAGGCGCGCTTTCGAATTGCGCTTCGAGCTCGAGTTGCCCGCAAGCGAATGTCGGCACGAACGCGCAAGCATCTTCGTCCGGCATGATATTGGGGTAAGAGTCGGCGCGACTCGGGAGCAGGAGCAACTCCTCTTGGGTGAGCGCCACTGAGTTCGAGACGTCGTACTGCCAGCTGAGGTTTCCGAGTTTCGATTTCAGGTCATCGACCGCATATCGGTGCTTGCCGCCAGCAAGCCTTTTATCCACGACTTCATGCGGCTCGTTAGCGAACAGCACTCGTTCGCGGCTGGACGAGGAGCCGAATGGGGGCATCGCGAGCGCCAGCTGCACCCTGCCGAACGGCAACAGTTGGTGCATCTCTATCGTGACGTGTTTCACGCCATCCGCGTTGATCTTACACACACGCCGATGCCGATCACAGGATGAGCGTTCCACGCTCCCAATCCGCGGCGAAGTGGACGCTGCGGCTAGCGCATAGGTCTTTGTCTTTATCGGACGGTACTGGCGCTGGTAGTCGAGGTGAAAAGTGTCGACGTTCACGTGAGTAGCGCCAGCATCGAGCTCGACAATCGAGAACTGGTTGGAGGTGCGATCCGGCAAGTCCCCGCCCCCCGCTGCCAAAGAACCGGTCGCGAGAATTCGCAGCCCTCCGCCCAGCAGTTCATGGTGCTGAGTGTCCGCCAGATGAGTGTGCCCGTGCAGGCCCAACCGAGCACCCATGTTGTACAGGCGTCCTACGTCCCCGAGCGCAAGCCGATCCGGGCGCGAAATGTCACTGATGAATCCGTGGTGCCAAACCGCAACAACGAACAGATTCGGCTTAACTTCACGGAGATCACGCAGGTGTCTCGCCGCGGCGTCGAGCGCACGCGCATTGAAACCTGCGCCGTGCCAATGCTTATCGTTGCGGTCGCAGGAATTCAAACCAACGAAAGCGATCGATTGGTCTAAGAAGGCGTGACAGGACCATTCATTCCCCGGCGCGAGAAGCGTGAACTTCCGACTGAACTTGTCTGCCAGCGAAGTTCCGTAGAAATCATCCATGAACTCCTGCACATTGGCGAGACGCTTTGGATACTCTACTTGATTGATCTCCCACGGTTGCAGCGTGCCGACGTCGGTAAATTGTAGTCGATAGTTGCTCAGATGCGGGTCTTTCTTGACGCTCTCCACAGCTACAACGGTGTCGTGCCCTTGAAGGACGGACTTGAAATGAGCATCGCTCCAGAGCACGTCATGGTTTCCTGGGACCAGGATGATGCGCGCTCGCGCCGATTCTTTCAGTCGTCTTTTCAGCAGTTCTTCACTAAGGAATTCCGCCAGAGCCGTGAACTCGCTCGGATCTGCGCTCTTCGAGAGGTCACCACTCACGACAATGAAATCGAACTTGTCTTCGGCAAGGAGGCACGCTTCTACGGGTGCCCAAATCTCGGAGAGCGTAGTCGGTGGCGTTACGTGTAAATCAGAAATGTGCAGAATGCGCATGGTACTCCGCCCCCGAACCCCCAGCGAAAACCGATCGAGGCGGTGCGATTAGCCGTGACGCTTCGCTGACTGCAAGACACCACTCTCACGCTTCGACGAGGGAACGATACGACTCTCGGGAGTCGATACGTTCCGCGCGTCGTCCGGCCCGAGTAGTTCCATCGTTCTGGCGATGCGCAGGCGAGCTACTTCGGGATCCACGTATAGAGGCTCGCGCAGCACGATTGCAGCGTCACGATGCCAGCCGGGCTCCGTTTGATCGACCTTCCCCTGCGTCTTGGTCATAGCGCGAAACACTAGCAGACTTGGCTTCAGCTGGGTCAATAGGTGATTAGTCAGACCGAGAACGGACAGCAAGAATGTTCACGATTCATGGCCAGGTAGCGATGATGACTGGCGAAAACCGCCGCGCCAGGCCAGTAACACCGGAATGACGGTATTCGATTTACACTGTTGCGACTCTGTATCTTCACTTCGACGTACTCGCTTGTACGCAAGTTGAAGCGGCGCGACTTCAGGAGCGAGCGTCAAGACCTGTAGCGCGCGGCCGTCTCCGATTCGCGCCTCACCCAGCGCGCACCGCGCGGACCCGAACCGGAGCGGTCCGGTTCGAGGCAGTGGAGAACCTGCGCGATTGCCGCATTTCGGATGTGACGCAGCAAGCGCACCCATCCGACAAGGTCATACCGATATCGGACGCCAACTCTACGAAGGGCTTGCTCTTCCGAAAGCCAAGTGCCGCGGGTACCGAGTCCGCTTGTGACACCCCAGCCCGTGAATACGCCGACCCCGCGCGGTGAGTTCGCGCACGTCGTAGTGATCGAAAACGACGACGACCCGTGCGCCCTCGACTTGCTTCCGCTCGCCTCCTTTCGGATCCGCTGTCAATCTTCGCTGCGCATCTGCTCTGCGTCCACGATGGGCTCCTGAGTTCGAACGCGCATCCGATTGTCAGTGAATCCTCTGCGGGGCAGAATTTGAAGGGAGCAAGCCCGACACGAGCAGCTGGATTGCGGCGTCTCCTCAGCAGCAGAAGCGGCGACTCGAACCCGTGCGCGCCCCCTCGAGCGATGCGAGTAGCAGTGTTGGCGCATCCGGATTTGGACGCCGGACAAGGGCCTGCGAGTGCTTGTTAGTTGGTGGGTCAGGTAACGGGCAAGGTCGGTCACGACGATTTCTGCGCGCCTGCCCTCCCGAAGAGACGACTAGCGCCATCCGAGGCGAAATTGCGTCCGCACCCTGGACTCAAGCGCGTAGATTGAACACGCGCACCTCGCACTCACGTTGGCCGAAGCGATGATCGGTAGTAGCTTCCCACCATGACGCTTCAGCTTAGGAACAATGTTCATGTTTCCGGCTCCGGACCGGCGACGATGGTGTTCGCACACGGCTTCGGCTGCGACCAGAACATGTGGCGATTGCTCGCCCCTGCGTACTCTAAGCGCTATCGAACGGTACTCTTCGATCTCGTGGGCAGCGGCAAATCCGACCTCTCCGCATACGACACCGTCAAATACAGCACACTTCAGGGCTACGCTGACGACGCTCTAGAGATCGTCCGAGAGTTTTCCCAGGGCCCGACCATCTTCGTCGGTCACTCAGTGAGCGCGATGATCGGGGTGCTGGCAAACCTGCAAGAACCCGAACGCTTTGCGGCGCAGATCATGGTCGGCCCTTCCCCCTGCTACATCAACGACGGCGATTACGTCGGCGGTTTCACGCGTAGGGACATCGATTCCTTACTCGAAACCCTGGAAGGCAATTACTTGGGCTGGTCGAGCAACATGGCCCCCGCGATCATGGGCGCGCCGGACCAACCTGAGCTCAGCCAAGAGCTGACCAACAGCTTTTGCCGCACGGATCCTGAAGTGGCCAAACAGTTTGCCCGTGTCACTTTCCTTTCCGATATGCGCGCCCAGCTGACCGGGCTGACCACGCCCACGCTGATCGTTCAATGCAACGATGACATCATCGCGCCGGTTACGGTGGGAGACTACTTGCATCGCCAACTGCCGCACAGCACGCTCAGCGTGATCGACAACGTCGGACATTGTCCGCATTTGAGCTCACCAGGCCCAGTTGCCGCTGTCCTAGACGCTTTCTTGGCGAAGGAAGGTCTCTAGAGTCGTGACAGCTGAAGACTCGGAAGCAGAGTCGCAATCGCTGCTGGACGAGGCCCCATGCGGGCTGATGAGGACCGCCGCAGATGGCACCATCTTGCGCATCAACCGCACGTTCTGCAATTGGCTCGGGCTCGAACCTGCCGCCCTGATCGGCCGCCGTAGGTTTCAAGATCTGCTCACCGTGGGCGGCCGCATCTTTCACCAGACCCACTGGGCGCCGCTGCTGCAGATGCAAAGTTCAATCTCGGAAGTGAAGCTCGAGCTGATCCATGCCGACGGGTCCACTATCCCCGTCGTCTTCAACGCGATGCGCCGGAAGGACCAATGCGTGGTGGTGCACGACCTAGCGGCATTCGTTGCCCGCGATCGCGACAAGTACGAGCGAGAGCTGATTCTGTCGCGCAAGAAGCTCGAAGCCCTGGTCGCGGAGGCAGACCGCCTACAATCCGACGCCAAAGATCGCGCCCTGTTTGCAGAGCAAATGATCGGCATCGTAAGCCATGACTTGCGCAACCCGATGTCGAGCATTCAGATGGGCACGCATTTGTTGGTGCAAAGCGATCCGTCACCCAACCAGCAACGGATTTTGACTCGGATACGTCGCGCCGCCGATCGAGCGACACATCTCATTGCCGATCTTCTAGATTTCACCCAAGCTCGCGTCGGCAAAGGCCTGACGGTGGTGGCCGAAGACATCGATCTGCACGCACTCATGGGCGAAACCGTGGATGAGCTACGGACTGTCTACCCTGGGCGCAAGTTGAAGCATCGTGGACTCGGCCAAGGACCGTGCCGCGCAGACCCCAATCGGTTGGAGCAACTGATCGGTAACTTGGTGTCCAACGCCGTGGCCTACGGTGCGCCCGAGAAGGACGTCACCGTAACTTCCTCATTGAGCGCTGACTCATTCGTAGTCGCCGTGCACAACGAGGGGTCGCCGATCCCGGAGTCTTCGCAAGCGGGCCTGTTCCTGCCGATGGCACGGGGTACCGACACCAGCAGCAGCGGAGGCCGCAGCGTAGGCCTCGGGCTATTCATCGTGAGCGAGATCGCCAAGGCGCACGGCGGGCTTGCGCGCGTGCAATCCTCGCTGGAGCAGGGCACCACGTTTTCCGTCGTCATCCCGCGCGGCTGACGCGCGCAGCAAGGCTCGTGGCGATCGTCGAAGAATGCCCTGGCCACGGAAGCCCCCGCGTTGGGCCAAGAGCTTTGCCGGAGCCTGCGCGGACGACTGCACGCACGCCACTCGACGATAAACGCAGTTGCCAGAGGTTCGCCGCGGACCGACACCGCAAGATCGCCACGTTGTTAATCAGCTTCCCGCGCGCACTCGCCTCCGCCTCACTCTTTCTTGGCCGCCCAGGGCGATTCTTCGCGTATGAGTGAGTCTGCGACGATTCACTGCGCGGAGCCCGCCCGTGAAAACCAAAGCGTAGTGCATGCCCCCTGATCACTCAGCCCCACGACGAGACCACGCGAACACCAACGGCTGCCGCGCGCTCGTGGTCGACGACGACCAGGATAACCGCGAGCTTCTCGTCGAATTGCTGCGCGGCGAGGGCTACATCGTCACCTCGGCCGAGCATGGCGCAGCGGCGCTCGCTTTGCTTACGGATGGGCTCGACCCTGACGTGATCCTGACCGATTTGATGATGCCAATCATGAGCGGCTGGGAGCTGTGTGAGAGGCTGAAGAAGGACCCGAGTTATCGCTCGATTCCGCTCATCGTCAGTTGCGGCATGGCCGCCGAGCTTCGCGGAAAGCTACAAGTGGATGCGGCCTTCGAGAAGCCGATCGACGCCGCTACGTTGCTGGCGAAGATTGCGGAGCTGTGCGGCAGATGACGCTCCGCAACTTCGGCGTGGCCGCGCTGATTGTGGTGTCGTTGGCTCTCGGCAAGCCGGTGCTGATGCCGGTCGCACTGGCGTTCTATTTGACCTTCCTCCTGACACCGCCGTCGGATTGGCTGGAGCGGCTCGGTTTGCCTCGGCCGCTCTCGGTTGCGGTCGTGCTGGGCTCGACGCTCGCGGCGTGCGCGGCACTCGCCTCGGTGCTGATCACGCAGGCGGCCGGGTTGGCCACTCAGATCAACACGTATTCGGCGCAGATCCGCGGCAAGCTCGCCAGTGTTCGTGAGGGCGGTCTGGGCGGCTTCGCGGATTTGCAGAAGTCCTTCAACGACCTAGGCAAGGCTTTCGATCCGGATTGGGTTTTGGACGCTGCACCATCACCGGTACGGATTGTTGCCGAAAGCGCATCCCCCCTGACGAAAGCCGAGCATGCGCTTGGGCCTGTCCTGGGCCCGCTCGCGTTCGCCACGGTGGTGGTGGTGATGGTCTTGTTCATGCTGGCTCACCGAGAGGACCTGCGCGGGCGATTGATTCAGCTCGTGGGTCCCGGCAACGTGACTCTCACCACTCGCACCATGGCCGACGTGGTCAAGCGCGTCAGCTTCCTACTGCTCACTCAGCTGTACGTAAACGCGGCGTTTGGCGTCGTCATCGCGTTGGGGCTGTATTTCATCGGCGTTCCGTATGCGCTGCTCTGGGGCACGCTGGCAGCGATGCTACGCTTCGTGCCGCTTCTGGGCACGCTCGTGGCTGCGCTACTCCCCACGGTGGTGGCGCTGGCTGTCTTTCCCGGCTGGCGTGAGGTGCTGCTCACCGCAGGGCTTTTTATCGGTGTCGATGTTTTGGTAGCCAATCTGATCGAACCTTGGATCGTGGGCAAGCGAACGGGGGTGTCGGCCCTGGCGCTGTTGATCTCCACGCTTTTCTGGACTTGGCTGTGGGGGCCGCTCGGTTTGCTGCTGGCGACGCCGATCACTGTCTCCGCCGCCGCTGTGTCGCGGCAAGTTCCCGCGCTTTCCTTCCTTCAAACGCTGCTGGGCGATGAAACCGGCCTGGAATCGCAGGTCAATTTCTATCAACGCGTGCTGGCCAGGGCCGGGAGAGACGCACTGCGGATTGCCAAGCGCTACGTCGCGAGCGGCTCTCTGCAGCGGACATACGACGAGCTCTTGGTGCCAACGCTGGTGTTGCTGGCAGCCGACGAGCAGTCCGGAGCCATCGAAGCGGATGTCGTCAGTCGCGTCGTCGGCGACCTACGCGATATCCTGCGCAAGCTACCCACCGTCCGGAGCAGCGCCGAAGGACGAGTGAGATTGAGGGTGCTGGGCATTGCCGCGGGTTCGGAGTCCGACGGACTGCTGCTCGAAATGCTGGCGATTGGCTCGCCGGGCGTCAATTTATCGGCGCTGGGCGTGAGCGAACGCGCCACCGTCATCGCAGCTGCCAGTGAGAGTGAGACACAGGCGATTTGCATCGCCGCCTTGACGCCAGGAGCCAAGGTGAATGCACGCTTCTATTGCCGTCGCCTCCGAGCGCTGTTTCCCGAGCGACCGATCTGGGTGTTCTCACCCGAGCCCGAGGGCAAAAGGTTGAAGGAGGCAGCTGCCCGCCTGCGAGAGGCTGGCGCCAGCGAGGTGGTCGACAGCGTGCGTGAAGCCACCCGATTACTCGAAGCAGACGTTTCGCCGCTGAGCGCATAGCCCGCGGAAGGGCGCGACGAAACGTTCGCCGCGCCCTCGGATTTACGCTTTGGCGGCCTTTGGCACCGACGAATCGCTCGTCACGGCAATGTCGTGGGCTTGATGCTTCTCGAGCGTCGCCTTGGCGCGCTTCTCGGCCTCTCCGTCCACCACGTGCGCGGCGATCAAGATGTTGCCGCCGCGGATTTTCCCTTCATACGTTTTCGCTTCAATCTCGGGGATGCCCAGGCCGATCAAGGCACCCGCGACACCGCCGATACTTGCGCCCGCCGCCGCACCGCTGAGCGCCGCCACCAACGGGCCCGCGGCAATGAACGGCCCGACGCCGGGAATCGCGAGCGCGCCGATACCCGCGAGCAGACCAATCGTTCCGCCGATCACACCGCCAGCGCCGACGCCAGCCACTGCACCTTCCGGCGCTTTCGTGTTGTGTTCGTGTGCAAAGTCTTTGGTCCCGCGCTTGTCCGGAAAGAGCACGGAGATATCCGAAGAAGCCAGGCCGCCCGATTGCAGATCGCTGACGATTCGCTCGGCTTGGTTTTCGCTCTCGACGATGCCGATGACTGATTTTTTCATGTGCTTACCTTTACTTCTTCACTTCTAATTGGTTGTCGACTTGGGTGGCGCCGGCCGCACTCTTCGCTGCGGCTTCGATCGCGGAACGCTCAGCGGCCGTGTTTACCGGGCCCCGCAACGTCACCTTGCCGTTGATGGTGATGATCTTGACGTTCTTGGCGGTGAACGAAAGCGAGCCGTCTTTCATGACTGATTGCCGGATCTGCTGGGTGATCTTGCGATCGGATTCGGAGCCGCCTTGATCCATCGGCGTCAGCGTCTTGCTGTCTTTATCGCGGGAATTCACGCGCGAATTGTCGGGCTGGGCCGTTGCCGTGGGAGGCATGGTGGCCATGGTGTTCGTGGGCGACGTGTCAGAGGGCGCGACGGCTCGTGTATCCGGTGCTGGGACCGTAGCCGGAGCGGCTTTCGTTGCGCCCGCAGTCGGTGTCGACGAGCCAGCGTGCTCATTCGATGCGGCCGGCAAATTGTCGTTCGCGACTGCGGTGTCACTCACCGCAAGGTCGGTGTTCGACGTGTTCGACGTTTGCTCGACGCTGGCAGCCGTTTCTGCGGGCGGCGGGCTGTTGGACGAGCACGCGGCTGCAAATGCAGTAAAGGCTAAAATCCCTAGATGTCTCATGTATTCTTTCTGCAGCGAGCTTGCCGCTGCGCTCGATCTGCACTTCCGATCGACGGTGGTTTGCCGAGAGCAAGAAGCGAACCAGACAGATGAGTGAGACCGCGCATCCCTTTATTTGCGGGAATTGCGCGCTAAATGCGCCTTGAAGCATCGCGCGCGTCGGCAACTGATTAACCAGATCGCAGGAATGAGCGAACTGCAAAGAGACCGCTTCGCTGGACTGCGACAAGCGAGACGCGATGCCACACGTGCGAATAGTCGTTAAAACAGTGGTCGACTACCTGCGCCCGTTTGCGGATCGGAACGACAACGCGCCCGCCACCCGCTCGCTCTCAGTCAGCCCAGCTTCTTCGCCATTCCGCTGAAACCGAGCCCGGTGGAGGGTGTGAACACGAAGCGGAATTCGGGTGAAACACGGCGGGTGAACAGCATCTTGAAAAACGCCCGTCCGAAGACGGGGCGAACACCGCGCAACTGCAGGCCCGCGAGCCCATGCCGTTCGCACGACGTCCGCACCTCCTGCGGTTTTAGGAACGCGCTCAATACGTGCAAGTTGCGCGGCGTGTTGCGAACGAACCACTCCACGCCTTTGATCACGATCAACCAAGAAAGGAAGTTGCGGTTGAAGGTATGAAAGAAGAAGAGCCCGTTAGGTTTGAGCACGCGCGCGGCTTCTGCGATCACGCGATCTGGGTTCTCGACGTGCTCCAAGAAGTCCATCGCGCACACGGCGTCGAAGGAACCAGCCGCGTAAGGTAGATTCAGCGCATCGCCCTGTTGATAGCGCACCAAACCGGTGCGGTCATAGCGGCTGGCGATAGCTAGTGCGTCACGCGAAGCGTCTAGGCCCGTGACGCGATGACCAAGCGTGCTCAAGTGGTTCGACAAGAATCCGCCGCCACAACCGACGTCGAGTACCTGTGCCGGCGGGCCGCCGGATGCACGAGCGAGTTCAGCCGCGATCCATGGATTGCGCAACCGAGACTCCGCACGCAAGAGCGCGATCGGATCATCGTCCGCGCCGTACCAGCGCTCGCCCAGCGTTTCATAAACGGCGTTGTTCACGCGCGCCAACTGTGTGGAGTCGTCGGTCATTCCGCGTCCTTGACCCGCGCGGGCTCGGTGCCGGTAGGGGTCACCGGATGCAAATTCCAATACAGCGACTGAAACGCGAAAAGCCCGAGGGTAGCGGCCAACGCCCCTTTCAGTACCCAGGCGTCGTTCCCCGAACGCCAAACCAACCCGAACGACAAAAACACGATCGGGTGCAATACGAACAAGACGGCATGCAGCCAAGTCTCGAGTGGCTCGCACACCTGCGCGTGCACGATTTCATCTTTGGTGATGAACAGGCATGAAAACGCACACAAACCGACGTAAATACCGAGGGCGCGCGGATGACTCGCCGGAACCACGACCAGCCAGCCATAGCAGAGCGCCACCGTCAGAGTATCAAGAGGGTGTCCCACGCGTTCCCAACGTGGGAGTCCACGCCGGCGATGAAACACGAATTCATCCAGGAACATGGCGAGTGCCTGCAGAAACGCTGGCAAGAGCAACAACGGCAGCACGTCAATGCTTCCTGAACAGGCCGCCGCATACGCTCAGGCCTGGACCGAACGCCAAGCTCACCACCAGAGACCCCGTTTCGACACGGTCGTCCTCGAGCATGCGTTGCCAGACGTGCGGTAGCGTCGCGGAAGACATGTTTCCGCACTCGAACAAAACGTCCCGGCTAGCCTGAACTTGCCCTGGTGCAAGCTCGAGCATCGCACATACCCGGTCGATGATCTTGGGCCCCCCTGGGTGTACCGCGACCACCGCCTGGCGCAACGCTTCCACACCGAGTCCGACCTTGGCGAGCAGCTCGACAACGAAGGGTCGCAGCGCGCGGGCAATGCGGTCCGGAACGTCGCGCAGCAAAGTCATCTGCATGCCAAAATCCCCCACTGACCAAGCCATGGACTGTGCCGAGTCCGGTAGGATTTGCTCGCTCACGGCCAACAGCTCCAGACCGCGCGCATTTTCCCGCGTGCTCGGTTCGCGCAGCGAGTAGCGCACGAAGCCATCGGCGAACAAGCTTTGCACCACGCATTGTTCCGGGGTGTGATCGCTAGGGTCGAGGTGCAGGGTGCATAGCTCCGTGTGAACGATGTCGACCCGCCGCTCACCGTTCGAAGGACGGAGCGATTCCGGTAAGCCGAGCTGCCCCGCGGCCATCAGAATCGCCGGCAAGGCTGCATAACATCCCATGTGGTAGGCGTGAGTCACGTGCGTGACCGCGCCCCAGCCCTTGTCGGCGACCAAGCGTTGCGCACCGCTGGGGGAGACATAGCCGGTGCACGTGACATGAATCAGCTCGCTCGGGGCCTGCGCCTCGTGCTCATACTCGCGCTCGAAGTAGGCATTGACCACGTGCGAAAACAGGCGCGAACGCGCGGCGGATCCTTGACCGTGCGGGAACTGACGCACGTCATACAATCCAGGCTGGTCGATTGAACCCAAATCTGCGCTGACATGGCCGCGCTTGCTGATTCGATCCGGACCACAGCCACAACGCTCGAGCACTTTCGCAAAGCGGGTGGCAAACAGAGCCTGTTCAGGCTCAGATAGGCCGTTCAGCGTCCCTTCCGCCTGACTGTGCACCTCGCTCAACCATTCCAGCGCGCGCTCTTGGCGCAGCTCATACTGCGGGCGCCGTACTGAAAAGTTCATGAGCATCATCATAGGCAGCCCGCAGCGTTCGCAACGTCCTGTGCAAACGGCGTGCCCTAGCTTGGAGATGTCGTTGTGCGCCTGTTTCTAACCTTCCTCGTCCCGACTCGCGCGGATCGGATCGAGGCAATTCGCTCATTCACGTGCCCCTCGCGACTCTTCGTCACGGTTTCAGATGCGTGCTAGCAACGGTGCTCCATGAGCGAGGCGGCGCGAGCGGTCGCATTTCTGAAGCTTGGCCGACCGCACTTCCTGATCGGCGGGTTTCTGCTGTTCGCACTGGGCGCAGCATTGGCCCGAGTGCACGGAGCTGACATCGATTGGCCGCGCTATGCGCTGGCGCAAGGCGTGATCACCGCCGCCCAGTGGATGACGCACTACTCGAATGACTACTTCGATCTGGAGGCGGACCGCTCGAACTCGACACCCACGCGCTGGTCTGGCGGCAGCAGGGTGCTGGTGAGCGGGACACTCGCGCCGCGGGTCGCGTTGGTAGCCTCGTTGAGCCTGGGTGGGGCAGCGATCCTTGCCGCGCTGGGGCTTGCGCTTCGGCCAGGCAGTCCCCGCTGGGTGTTGCCACTCTCCTTAGTGATTATTGCGCTGTCATGGTGCTATAGCGCTCCGCCGCTGCGTCTGTTGAGCCGTGGGCTCGGTGAAGCCACTACCGCTCTGGTCGTCACCGTGCTGACTCCGCTGCTCGGCTTTTACACGTTCGCCGATGCTTGGCGATCAGCGTTGCTTCTCGCCTGCCTTCCCTTGGCTTGTCTCCAGTTCAGCATGCTGCTCACGATCGAATTGCCCGACGCGGCGGGCGATGCGGCACAAGGCAAGCGAACGCTGGTCGTACGCCACGGCTCGCGTTGGGCAGCGCGAGCGATCGTAATTGTCTTGCTCGCCGCGTTCGGATCACTGCCGTTGTTGTTCTTGGCTGGTCTGCCGGCGGCAGTGGTGGCGCTCGCCTCGTTGCCCGCCCCGCTTGCGGCGTGGCAGGCCGTTCGACTGTGGCGCGGAGCGTTTCGGGATCCGAAACGTTGGGAGAGCCTCGCATTGTGCAGTGTCGCGCTCTTGATCACGACAACCCTGGCAGAGCTCAGCGGTGCCGTGCTCACCGCGGTAGACATGGCTCGCTAGATTCGGCAGCCAGACTCGAAAAGTCTCGTAGCTTTCCTTGCTGACGGTGCCGAACCGCGAAAGTTTGGCGACCAGCGCGGCGTGACGAGCGCTGGTCGCTGCACGCAATTCACTCAAGAAAGAGGCATCGGCCTTGGCCAACATGAGCGCCGACACTAGCGGGCCGCGGGGGCTAGGCTAGGACCAATGCAGCAGCGCAGCCTTCGACCTCCTGCGCGTCTCCTTTGTCGATTGTATACCGAACCCAACCGCCACGCCCTTCGCGAAGCACGTGGCGGTTGGGTCGCACGCGTCAGGGCAAGACTGGCAGCGCCACGAGATCGTCGACGTACATGTCCGGGAAGGCTGAGCCGCCATTCTGGTTCAAGAACAGTGTCACTTCCGTGCAGTTCGCGGGGACCGTGAATGCCCCCGAGAGCTGAACCCAGGTTCCCGATGCCGCGTTTACCTGCCCGAGGAACGGGAAGTTGTCCACGCCGTTGCAGTGCGTCTTGACGGAGAGGACGAGTGGCAAGCTCGAGCCAGAGTTCTGCAGCGCCCACAGTGACGCCGTGTACTTGCCCGCGCCGGTCGGGAACGAGAATGCCGGGCCGTTGAAGCTCGCGGTCCGCCCGCTGTTGAGCCCTGAAAATCCGCCCGAGCGCGCGAACGCCGAACTCTGCGTCAGGCCACCGCCAAACGTGAACCATCCGCCCGTGCCGGTCTCGAAGCCCGGGTTACCCGAGAAGTTCGTCACGCTGCTGGCGTTGACGACCAGGTCATCCACGTAAATGTCCGGGTTGGCCCCGCCGTCGAGCTGCTGCACGTAGACTTGGGCCGACGTACAACCCACCGGGATAGAGAACGCGCCCGAGAGCTTCGACCACGTGCCAGAGGCGTTGCTGGCGGCACCGAGGAACGGGAACGAATCCACGCCGCCACAGGTCAGCTTCGCCGAGAGCGCGAGCGTGATCGCGCTGCCCGAATTTTGCAACGCGAAAATGCTGACGTCGTAGCTCGCGGGGCCCGCCGGCAAGGGGTACGACGGCCCCATGAAGTTCGCCGTGCGATTGCTGTCTACGCCCGCGAAGCTGCCGCTATGAACGAGCGCGGTCGTCTGCGACACGTTGCCGCCGAACGGCGCCCAACCGTTCGCTCCGAGCTCCCAATCCCCGTTGCCAGCGAGGTTCGTGCGCTGGGACGGTGGGGGCGGCGGCAGGACCGGGATCGAGAGCCGCTGCTGCACGGACACATCGTCCACGATTTCGGCGATGCCGGAACCGGGACCCTCGAAGTACAGGGTGAGCTGCGACAGGTCGTTGCACGGCGGGACGAGATAGCTACCGCTCAGCTTGACGAACCCCTGATCGTTCGCCGTGCCGCTCGCGACACTCGTGAACGACTGCGCACCGTCGCATACAGAGACGACGGTCAGCGAGACGGGCGCGCTGACCGCGCCGTTGATGCGGATCCAGCCGCTCATCAGGTAGGTCGCGCCGTCCGTCGTGACCGGCGGCAAGAGATCGTAGCCCGGACCCATGAACGTAGCCGTGCGGTTCGAGATGAGCATGCTGCCGGCACCGCTATGGGCGACGGTGCTCGGCGAGAGCGTCGGACTTCCGAACGGGAACCAGCCGGAAACGCCGCTTTCGAAGCTGCCGTTCGTGACGACGTTGGGACCGAGCGGCTCGCCGATCGTGCGCAGCGCGGCATCGTCGATCAAAAGGTCCACATCTGCGTCTGGCCCCTGAGCGTAAAGCAGGGCCTGCGTGATGTTGCACAGCGGTAGGGTAAGTGTTCCGTCGAGCGCGGTGTACTTTCCTTGCCGCGCGGTACCCGAGTCGATGGAGATGAAGATGGGCGCCGCACCCTCGCAGATAACTTTGGCAGTGAGCTGCACGGGTTGCGCCTTTTCGTGCCTTTGCTTGCCGAGATTGTTGCCCCAGCCGTGCTCGTCACGCTCGATCGAGACGAACGCCGAGGCGTCATAGATGAAGCCGGAGCGCACGATCGACGTGACATCGATGGCCGGGCCTTGTGAGGTGTCGCTGCGATCGCTCGCGAGTAGGGCGTTGTCTCCCGTGTGGGCGCGATTCGCGATCTTCACCGCCGGCATACCGAAGCCGGACCAGCCGTCACTGCCCGCTTCGAAGCTGCTGTTGGCAATCAAGTTCGGCGGAGTGCCCTCGGGATCCGTCGGCACACCTTCGAAGCCATCGACCATCGCGTAGTAGGCCGGCTTGCGCCCGTAGTTTTCGTCGAGCTCGAGCGGATCGTCCGCGCCGAAGGTGGTGTCGATCCAGGAATACTTGTCTGTGTAGCCCCACGTCGTCACGGACTCGCAGCGGGGCGTCGCTGCGCAGGCTGCGACGACACGGTGGTAGATCTGCTTTTGCAGCGCGAACTTGTCGGCACGGGTCCCGACGATGTTGCGCACCTGCACGTCCAGCTCGCTGATGTTCACGCTGAGTCCGAGCGCGCTGAAGCGCGCGAAGTTGTCGCGGATCGCTTGCTCCGACGGCGGGAAGCGCGCGTCGACGTGGAATTGGAACCCTACCCCGTCGATCGGCACCCGGCTGTTTACGAGCCCTTTCACCAGCGAGTACACCGCGTCCGACTTCGCGTTTTGCACTTCGATGCCGTAATCGTTGTAAAAGAGCTTCGCCTTCGGATCCGCCCTTCTCGCACGCCTGAACGCCGCCGCGATGAAGTCGGCGCCGAACGCGCGTGAAAACACGGAGTCGCGCAAGTGAGCACCGTCATCGATGGCCTCATTCACCACGTCCCAGGCGCGGATTCTTTCGCGGTAGCGGCCAACCACGGTGTCGATATTGGCGTTAATCGCCTTTTGCAAGGCCGTGGGCCCGAGCGCATCCGTAATGAACGGCGGCAGCTGCTGGTGCCAGATCAGGGTGTGACCCTTGACTGCCTGGTGTGCCGCCTGCGCCGCGCTGACCACTGCGTCGGCCTGGCTGAAGTCCCAGTGAGCCGCGTCCACCGACTGCAGCGCCCCCCACTTCATCGCGTTTTCCGGTGTGACGTAGCTGAACTCCTTGCCGAGCGTCGACACGTAGGTCGAGTCGTTTGCGAGTGCGCTGTCGTTGGAGGCCGCGCCGACGAGCCGCCCGCTTTCGCACGCTGACCGCCCGAGCGAAAATGCCGAACCGCGCCGTGCCGCACAGGGCTTGGGGGCCCGGCCGTCGTCGTCACCCTGACATGGCTTGACCGCGAGAGAAGTGCTGGCCGTCGGCTCGTCGCGCACGTCTGCGCCAGCGCATCCAGCGACCATAGTCGCAAAAATAGCCCACGAGCCCTTGATTTGTCCCATCGTGCCAAGCTAGCTCAAATTCGAAGCGTTTATTCGTTGGAGATCGACGACGCTCGCAATTCGGTAGTTACTCCTAAGGGTGACTCACACTCAGTGACTACTCTCCGCACACCCGGCACGGCGCGCCGGATCGAGCGGGAATTTCGCACTATTTCGCAATCCTCTCGCTCGCTTCGGCGCGCGCGAGAACGAATGCGAGTCCCGAAACCCGTGGTCTTCACCCCGTGGTCTGAACACCGCGATCCGAAGCATTCGTGCGGCGCGAGCACGGGAGTCATGTCCGCGCGTCAACGCCCGACGGATCCCTTCGTGCCCAGGCGGAGTTGCTTCGTGGTCGCGTGCAGCAATGTCATGCACGCTCAGAGGTTCACTCCGAGCGGGCGGAGCGCAATGCAACGCGGCGCAAAGTTCGAGAGGTCGACGACACTACCACCTACTCTTTCTCGACATTTCCGTGACTAGCCGCCACGATGACGCAAATCTGCCTTGGAAAGGTGCCAATGCGCGGCTCGCGTGAATTGGCATTTACGCCTCGGCATCGAGACTGAGTCGAATCTCCAAGGGAGGGGTTGCACCAGGGTGTGACGATGCGCACTGTCGTACGCCCATGCTCCAGGAATTCATCGTCGCGAACCGTGGCGAAATAATCGAACGCGTCGAGCACCGCGCCATGACTAGGGTGCCCCTCGGCGGCGTCGCGACGAAGCCTGAGTACGGTGTGCCTGCGCTGCTCCCGCAAATCGTCGATGCGTTGGCGGAGGCGAGTATCCTTCGCATCCTCCGTGAACAGTCGGCGACCACAGCGATCAGTGACAGCGCTGCGCTCCACGGTCAGCAACTACTGAGAGACGGATTCACGATCTCGCAGGTGGTGAATGGCTATGGTGACCTTTGCCAAGTCGTGACCCAACTCGCCGGCGAGCTGGATGCGGTGATCAGCTCTCGAGATTTTCATATATTCAACCGCTGCTTGGATGAGGCAATCGCTGGCGCGGTGACCGCCTTTGCCGGGCAACGCGAGCGCGACCTCGCCTACGAGGGCACCGAGCGGCTTGGCGTATTGGCACACGAAATGCGCAACTTGCTCAATACCATGTCGCTTTCCTTCGCGATTATTCGCGAGGGAAAGGTCGGCCTGGGCGGAAGCACGGGCGCCATGTTGGCTCGAAGCATGGCGGGGCTATGCACGCTCGTCGATCGCTCGGTCGCGGAGGTTCGGTTGGAGGCGAGGCGCCTGAAACTCGAGCCGATTTGTTTGTTCCAATTCCTAGAGGAGATGCAAGTCACGGGCGCCGTGCACGCTGATGGGTACGGGATGCAGCTGACCGTGCACTCCGTCGATCACGAGCTGATGATAGATGGCGACTGGCAATTACTTTCGTCCGCGGTTTCGAATTTGCTTCAGAATGCGTTCAAGTTTAGCCGGGCTCATGGCCGAGTTTCCCTCTCGGCTCGGGTCAGCGGAGACCGAGTCTTGATCGAAGTCAGTGATGAATGCGGCGGGCTTCCGCCGGGAAAAACCGAAGAGTGGTTCCTTCCGTTCAGCCAGGGCAGCGCCGATCGTTCGGGTCTTGGTCTCGGTCTTTCGATTGCTCGCAGCGCGGCTCGCGCAAACGGTGGCGAGATTCGCGTGCGGGATGTTCCCGGCACGGGCTGTGTATTCATCGTCGATTTGCCGGGGCGGCCGCAAGCACAGGGCCAGTTGGCGGTCTGAACCGAGCTTGCCTTGGCGGTGGGTGGGACGATCTGCAACATGGCGGTCTTACCCAAGAGCGATGACGGTTGACCGCGCTCTTGGTCACGCTCATTGTCACGAACAGGATGCCATCGATAGCAAAGTCCGTTGCTCCGGGATCCGAGCCGTCGCGCTCAGTCCTAGTCGTGGACGATCACGTCGATTCGGCGGACGTGATCGCGACCGCGCTCGAACTGCACGGCTACGAGCCGCGCGTCGCGTACGACCCGCTCGGCGCGCTTGCCCTAGCACTGGAGTTCCGCCCGAAAATCGCCATTCTAGACATCAATTTGCCCACGATGGACGGCTATGAACTCGGGGCCGCTTTGCGCGACGATCTGCCCGAATGTAGATTCATCGCGTTGACCGGCGATGCTTCGGGCTTGAATCGCCTCCGCAGCCAATGGGCTGGATTCCACGGCTATTTGACCAAGCCGGTGGGGCTCGAGGAGCTGCTCCTGGCGGTGGGCGAGACGCGACCGAGCGGGATGTACACGAGGGCCCCCGAGCCTCGCCAATTGTCTCACGAACCATTATTGGTAAGGCGTCACCGTGAGCGTGCGCGCATCGACCTTCAGGAATCACAGGAGGTAGTTCGTTACTGGACTACGGCTTTGGGATGCACCGAGGCACAGCTGCGCGCCGCCGTAAACGAAGTCGGCGTCAACGCGGAGGACGTGCGCCGCAAACTCAGGAGGTAGCCGGAAGCGCGGCAACCGGCGAGAACAACGGTCTGAGGCTGAGCGCGACACGGTTCCTGCCGGCGTGCTTCGATTCGTACATGGCGGCGTCGGCCGCCTCCATCAGCGCCCGCGGCGTAGGTGCATCGGAGCGGAAGTCTGCCACGCCGAAAGATGCGGTGACGCCCTTCAGCTCGCCCGACTCGAAGCGCTGCTCGATTCTTTGACGGAGGCGTTCCGCGAAGTGCATCGCGTCCTCGGCCGTCGTCTCTCGCAAGAGTACGCAGAACTCTTCGCCACCGTAGCGATAGGCGGTATCGGTGGTGCGCGTACAACCCTCGATTACCTCAGCCACCGCCTGCAGTGCGGTGTCTGCCTTGGGGTGACCGTGCGAGTCGTTGAACGCTTTGAAGTGGTCGATGTCGAGCATGACGAATGCCAACGGCCTGCCGTAACGGATGCATCGCTTGCACTCCGCCTCCAAATCGCCCTCAAGACGTCGGCGATTCAAGAGACGGGTGAGCGCATCCACCTGGCTGCGTTCTTCGATCACTTCGTGGAGACGCGCGGATTCGACGGCAGTAGCGGCGTGCGTGGCGAGCATTTCCACGATCTCCAAGACCTCTTTGGTCGCGACTCGTGCTTCCAGATAGCGCGCCTCCAACACGCCCACCACCCGCGCCCCGACAATCAGTGGTATCGCAATGGCCAGCACCCGCGCGTGGTCGTCATTGCTGAAACGCACTTGACCGGTGCTGCTCTCGAAGGTCGTCCGCCCAGATTTGGCTGCGCGCCCGGCGAGGCCTTGTCCGATCTCGACCGCGTCGTCGACGCCGACATCGACCGCGTTCGGCTGGCTATCGACCAGGCATTTCTGCTCGTCGTCCATCAACCAAACCACGACGCGCTCGTAGCCGCCGATGGCCGCGGTGCTTGCGCGCACCGAGCCCACTACGTAGGCCAGGTTGAGGCTCTCGGAGAATTCCCGACTAGCGTCGAAGATTTGGTGCAGCCGGATCGAGTGATCGCTGAGCGCTTCGTCGCGGCAGGCCGCCGATTCGCGCGCGCTCACCAGTGCACGCACGACTTCGTTCAGGCCTTCGGCTAGCTCCGCCAGCTCGCGAGGCGCGGTGCGATCGACCGCGGCCTCCAGTTGGCCGTCACGAATTCGGCGGATATGCCGCAGAAGAGCCGCAACCGGTGTGACGATCGCGTCGCGCAGGGCGCTGTGCTGACGAGTCACGAGCCAGAGGACCGCCGTGAATACCAGTAACTCGAGCAGGACCCGGCTGTCGATCAGCCATTGCTCGCACCGAGCCAAGCCCTCCGTTCGCCGTTCGAGCGCCGCCGCGAACGCAGCCTGCTCAGTGCGATAGGCTTCGAACAAGCGCTTGCCCGCCGCAATCGACGGCGCAAGGGCGGCTGCCTGCACATCAGCCGCAAGGCTCGCCCATTCCGCACGCCAGCGCTCCTCGGCGAGGCGAGTGTTGACCATCGCCAGCGCCAGTCCGGGAATAGTCGCTACATTGCTACTCAGGGCATCGTTGGCACGCTGACGCGCGAGCTCCGCTCGGACGTGAGCCTGGAGCGAACGTGGATCGCGCGTCTCGACGTAGTCACGGAGCGCGTGTTCCTCGTCGAGCATCGCTGCGTACGAGGAGGCTTCCGCCTTCTCCGCTTCCCGGCTCCGCGCCAACTCGGGCGTCAACCAAACGGCGCCGCCCCCGTACGCCAGCGCAGTCAACACGAACGCCCCCGCCACCAGCGCACCCAATACGATGAAAGCCCCGCTGAGACGTTCGGCCAAGGTGCGCTGTTGAGTGATGGGGACCACACGTTGGGTACGGCCGCAGTAGCGGAAAGAGTTAGGCGAAAGTCAGGTTGGGGGAGTAACGCCCCGTTGCACTTTGGCACTCTGAGTTCTGACGGGCGACTTTGCTGCGTTATTGGGGAAATTTCGTCCGCGCGCGGCGCAGCAATGGCGAAATCGCGTGGAGGCCTTGTCCTAGCCATGTTCGGTGGCCAGAGTATCCGCCCCTGCGCGGACGCCCGACGAGTTCGAGAATTGTGTGTGGCGTTGGGGAAATTGCCCGCTTCTTCTGCGAAGCACTCGAAACGGGGGTTCACCATGAATGTGGAATCAACACTTGATGGAAGCGAGCAGGACAGGCGAACCGAAGCAACCGATCGGGAGTCGAACGGCGTGACTTCGGAGCAATCCACGGCTCTCGCCGATGTCACGCTGGCGCTGAGGGAAAGTGAAGACCGTTTTCTGAGACTGATGAGAGGCGCGAAAGGCTACGCCTTGTACATGCTGGACGCGGCCGGAAACGTTGCCAGTTGGAACTCGGGCGCCGAGTTGCTCGAAGGCTACAAAGCGGAGGAGATCGTGGGCAAGCATTTGTCCACGCTCTACGAGGCGGCTGAAGGCGCGCATGCGCAGAGGAATCTAGAGACCGCTGCGCTCGTTGGCAGGGCCGAAGACGAAGGACTGCGTGTTAGAAAGGATGGCTCGACGTTTTGGGCCAACGTCGTTTTGTCGGCGATTGTCGACTCATCGGGTGTCCTGCTCGGCTTTGCCAAGGTGATTCGGGATTTGACCGAGCGCAAGAACTGGGAAGCAAAGCTCCAACAGGCCCAGAAGCTAGAAGCGATCGGTAGCCTCGCCGCCGGCGTCGCGCACGATTTCAACAACCTCTTGTCGGTGATTTTGAGTTATAGCGAGTTGCTTGCGTTGGGCTTGAAGGAAGCTGACCCGATGCGCGCGGATCTGCGTGAAATACAAACCGCTGGTTTGCTCGGGGTGACCTTGACACGCAGGTTGCTCGCCTTCGGCCGCCAGCAGGTGCTGCAGCCGAGGGTGGTCGATCTATGTGCGATCATCGTTGGGCTGGAGACGATGTTACGACGCCTGGTCGGTGAGGACGTAGAGATGGCCACCGACCTAGCGCCCGCGTGTGGCAAAGTTCTGGTCGATCCCGGGCAAATCGAGCAAGTCGTGATGAATCTCGTAGTGAACGCTCGAGACGCCATGCCAGATGGCGGCAAGCTGAGTATCGGGGCGAGCGAGGTACTGCTGGACGAAGACTTCGCGGCCGAGCACCTGGACGTGACCGCGGGTCCCCATGTTCTGCTCTCGGTGAGCGACAGCGGAATCGGCATGGACGACGCGACGTGCGCCCGCATGTTCGAGCCATTTTTTACGACCAAGGAGCCGGGAAAGGGGACCGGTTTGGGCCTTGCCACCGTGTTCGGAATCGTCAAACAGAGTGGCGGAATCATCGACGTGTTCAGCAAGCCCAGACAAGGAACGAGGATCAAGATCTACCTACCGATGGTCGACCGGTCCGCGCTCGTCCGTTCATCCGCGCCTCCGCCCCCAGGCGATGCCCTGCACGGCTCAGAGACAATCCTACTGGTCGAGGACGACGAGCAGGTGCGGGTGCTGGCCCGGACGATTCTTGGTCGCTATGGCTACAACGTCCTCGATGCACAGAGCGGCGGCGATGCGCTGTTGTTGTGCGAGCAATACTCGTCGCCCATCCATCTGCTGTTGACTGACGTGGTGATGCGGCGCATGAGCGGCCGGGAGTTGGCCGAGCGCTTGCTCAAGGTACGTCCGGAAATGAGAGTGTTATACATGTCGGGCTATACCGACGATGCGGTGGTGCGACATGGAATTTTCTATTCTAAGGTCGCGTTCCTTCAGAAACCGATCACGCCCGAGCCGCTGGTCCGCAAAGTACGCGAAGCCCTCGACACGATGCGGCGGATTGCGAGTTGAGTTTGCCCGTGAGCGCACTCGCAATAGCTCGGTCCGGGTCGAGTCTGGTCGGGCTGCCCAGGGTTGACGGGGAGTGCCGCGCTCGCCCCCTATCGATCGCCGCCGCTTAATCGAACGCTCCATTGACCGTTGGCCATGGCGATGGTCATGAGCAGCCTCGGCAGCGAGATCGCGATTCGGGCAATGGGCACGACGCTCATGACTGCGAAGCGCCGTGAAGGATGACTTCGCTCGCTTCTTCGGCCACGCCTTGGACCTGCATGGCATAGCCAATGCGGAAGGCTACTTCAGGCGCGTCAATCCAGCCTGGGAGCGTACGCTGGGTTGGACCGCCCGCGAGCTGACCTGTGCACCCTGGCTCGACTTCGTTCACCCCGAAGACCGAAACCTCACCATCGAAGCGGGCCGGCATCTTTTCGAAGGAACTTCAATCGTCTCCTTCGAGAATCGCTATCGTTGCAAGGATGACAGCTACCGCTGGCTGCAATGGCACGCGGAGGCAGTCGACGGCGAAGCGTATTGCACGGGGCGGGACGTTAGCCAAGAACACCTGCAGAAGAATGCTCGCGACCAGCGCTACGTGGAGAACTTGGCCGAAGTGCTGCCGCAGATCGTCTGGACGGCACGCCCCGATGGCGAGATCGATTTCTACAATGGGCGTTGGTACGCGTACACGGGGATGACCATCGAGCAGACGCGAGGCTGGGGCTGGGGACCCGTTTTGCATGCTGATGACCTTCAGGCATGTGTTCAGCGCTGGACCGAGGCCTACCAGTCGGGGGAACCGTATGAGGTCGAGGTGCGCTTGAAGCGCGCTTGCGACGGAGTCTATCGCTGGCACCTTGGCCGCGCGCTGCCCGTCCGCGACGCGAGCGGCTGCATCGTCAAGTGGTTTGGCACGTGCACGGATATCGACGACCAGCGGCGTGCTCAGGAGGCGCTGCGAGAGACGCAACAGCAGCTCGAAGCGCGCGTCAGTGGGCGCACGGCCGAACTCGCTGCGTCCAACCAGCAGAAGACCTCGCTCCTACAAGAAGTCCTCCACCGGGTGAAGAACAACCTGCAGATGATTTCCAGCCTGCTCAGCCTACAGGCTCGGCAGACGCAGCATGAAGAAGCGCGCGCGAACTTACTCGACATACAGGGCCGTGTGCACTCGATTGCCCTACTTCACGAATGTCTGTACCAATCAAAGGATCTGGGCCGTGTGGATATGCATGCATACGTCGATCGGCTGGTGGCAATGATCCAGCGCTCCTATGCCGGTCCGATTCCGTGCGCTCGCATCAGCGCTCTGAGCGAGCGGATGCAGCTGGCTCCAGATACGGCGGTGCCGTGCGGATTGATCGTGAACGAGTTGGTGACCAACGCCCTGAAGCACGCCTTCCGTGATGATCAGAGCGCGACGCCGCGAGAAGTCCGCATCGAAATACGACGCTCGAGCAATGAGATCTCGATTTCGGTGGTAGACAACGGGCTTGGTTTTTCGAACACCTTCGACCTCGACCGCGTGCAAACGATGGGGCTCACGCTGGTGCGCGACCTCAGCCGGCAGCTGCGCGGCCGCGCGGAGTTCACGACCCTGAACGGGGCCCGCTGCACGGTTACTTTTCCTGCTGATTCCAAGACGGGAGATCCATCGTGAGCGCAGTTTGTATCTTGGTGGTGGAGGACGAAGCGATCATCGCCAGGGACATTCAGTCGACGCTGCATCGGCTCGGATATCGAGTGCCTCAGCCCGTTGCCTCGTGTCTGGAGGCGCTCCGAGCCGTAATTGTCCACCGTCCCGACTTAGTATTGATGGACATCCGCATCCAAGGTGATGTGGACGGAATCGAGACCGCCGCACGCATCCGTGACAGCCATGGCACGCCAGTGGTTTACCTCACGTCCTATTCGGATGCGACGACCATGGCATCCGCGAAGGCAAGCGGGGCCTCGGGATATTTGCTGAAGCCGTTTCGTGACCACGATCTCGAAACCGCGATCGAACTGGCGCTGCACAAGCGAGCTCGCCCTGTGTCGTGAGCAGGCCTTGCCCGTCGCCCCCTGAGTTCGACTCACCGCTCAACGATCGGAGCGCGTGAGCAGCGCGCCAGGGCCACCGACGGGAAACGCGCCGCTCTCGGTGTCGTTCGAGGAAGTCGCGGTGCGCGCGTATTGCCCCGGAGTGATGGCGTTGATGCGCTTGAAGTGGCGGGTAAAATGGCTCTGATCGGCGAATCCGCAGCGCACCGCGACGTCCGCGGCGGGAACGCCTTCGCGCAGCAAGCCTCGAGCGTGACTGACGCGCAGGCAAAGTTGATAGGTGTGCGGTGGTAGCCCGTAACGCTGCCTGAAGGCACGCAGTGCTTGGAAGCGACCGAGCCCGACTCGTTTCGCGAGCGTGTCGAGATCGAGGTTGAGCCCTTCCTCGTGCAGGCACTCACGCATGCGCGCCACGCCACGGACCTGCTGCCGCGTGAGGGGAAGCTGCTGCCGCGTGCCCCGGATCAGCTCGTTGAGCATCAGCTCGGAAAGGTCGAGCAACCGCGTTTGCATGTGCATCGACGCACAACCGGACTCCAACCCCGAGAAAAAGGCAGAAAAATGTTGGCGCAGTGAGCCGGACATGGGCTGCATCACGGCTGCCCAGGCGGGGCGAACGGAGCGCGGTTGCTGCTCGGACAGCCAACTCTCGAGGAGCACAGGATGAAGCTCGATGACCTTGAACGAGCCGGGGCCCGTTTTTGGCGTACCGATCACCGGCTCACCGGGCATGGAGCAAAAGGCGAGTCCGGGGTCAGCGGCGTGCACTTTGCCACCGGTACGCGCCTGCCCACGCCAACTGTCGAAAATGACGATGCCATAGTTGTCGGGGATCAGCCGCCACTCACGCGGCGAGTGCTGCACATCGATCACCTCGATGCCAGGAAGCGCGGCCGAACAGCGATACTCGACGACCTCTGTGGCTGGCGTTGTCCTGCTCTCCATCTAGGCATTCTGCGCCAAATCGACGCGCGCGCGAAGGGGCGCATTCCTCGCTGCTTGGACGCGGCCCTGAAGCGTGCCCCGTGGATTTCTCCCTCTGCCGCACCGGGAGGGCCGCGTGCCGCCCCCCCAAGCACGCACTGCAGTCGCCTTGAAATGCGCGGCGCTGTGGTTAAACAAAATGGATTGGCGAAGCCTCGCGCCGACCCGCACCATGACCCGCTTCAAACCACAGCAAACCTCGATTGACCCGGGCCCCCGCGTGTTGAGTGAGCCGCTTGCTCGTGAGCGGCTGCAGCTGTTCGAGCTCGAGCCGGGGGCGACACGAGCGCGCCCGGTGGAGGTTTCGTTCGCCGCCGTGATCGAACCCAGGGCGGAGAGCACGCGCTGTCCTCGCTGCAGCGGTCGCTTCGAAGTCGAAGAGCACGAGGCGCACTCCTCCGCTCATTCCCGGGTGCGTGAGCTCAAAGTGCGCTGTCGCTTCTGTGGTGATCGGCGCTCGCTGTGGTTTCGGATTAACGCGCCTTCCTGACGGGCGGAACGCGCGAGAAGGCTGATGCGAGCGGATATGATGGACGGAGGCGTGCCAGCATTGCCCGAAAATTCCGACCCATTGTGCGGGAGCCCGCAAAAAAACGGCCTTTTCGGCCGCAGAAGCCGGCGGATCGCGCAAGTCTTGTACAATCTCGGGGCGATGGCACACTCCCGGCCATGCCGACCGATAGTTTTGCGTCTTTGATGACCACCGAAGGCGGGAGCGATCGCGCTCGCCGCCGCCTGACCAAGGGTGAGGTCATCGACGCCACCGTGATGCAAGTAGCGGGTGAGTTCGTATTCATCGACGTGGGCATGCCCAGTGACGGCCGTATCCCGCGCGTCGACCTGCTGGACGCACAGGGCAAGGTCCGGGTTGCGGTCGGTGATCGGCTGCGCGTCAGTGTCGTCGAGCCACGCTTCGAGGGTTCGTTGTGCAAGGCGCTCGGGCAAGCGGCACCGGTAGGCGGCGCAGACGCGCCGATCGGCAACGAGGTGTTGTCTGCCAAGATCACCCGCGTCGAAAAGTTCGGGGTGTTCGTGTCGACCGCCAGAGGCGACGGTCTGATCCCGCTCCGCGAGCTGCCGCTGCCCCCGGGCTCGGATCATCGGAAGCTATTCCCGGTGGGCAAAGACCTCACGGTGGTCGTGCTCGACGCCAATGCCCAAGGCAAGCTGCGCTTCAGCGCCACTAGCGTCGCTCGCGTCGAAGAAGAGCAGAACTTCCGCGACTTTGCCGCGGGCGCCGCCGAGAGCAGCGCCAGCGAGGCGACTGCCGAGGTCTCCGCCAAACCCGAGGCCACTCACAAGAAGAAGCCGCCGGAGAAGGTCGGCTTCGGCAGCCTCGGTGATCTGATGCGCGGCAAACTCGGCTTCGCCGCGCCGGCGGCGCCGAACGGCCCGCCGCGCACCGACGTCCTCAAACGGAAACGCTGACCGGCTGACCTTGGCCCTCCGCCTGCAGCGCTTGAATGCGTTCTGCAATCGGAGGGTGCGAGCGCAAGAGCCCGACTAGACCCCCACCGTTGATACCGAAGGCGGCCATCGATTTGGGCAAGGCGGTCTCTTGTTCACCACCCAAGCGGCGCAGTGCAGCGATCATCTTGGCGCGCCCGGCGAGGTTCGCGCCTCCGCGATCCGCGCGGAACTCACGCCAGCGGCTGAAGGCATTGATGATCAGCATGGCCAAAAAGCCGAGCACGAACTGCGCCAGCATGGTGGCGAAGAACTGACCGAGGCCAGGACCGCGCTGCTCTTCGTCGCGGCTACGGAGCGCGCTGTCGATCAGGCGACCGATCACGTGGGAGAAGAAGATCACGAACGTGTTCAGCACGCCCTGCAGCAGGGTCAGGGTCACCATGTCGCCGTTGGCGACGTGGCTGATTTCGTGACCGATCACCGCTTCCACTTCGGGGCGGCTCATGCGCGTGAGCAAGCCGGAGCTGACGGCGACGAGCGAGCTATTGCGCGTGGCACCCGTGGCGAAGGCGTTCAACTCGGGCGAGTCGTAAACGGCAACTTCCGGGGTGGCCACGCCCGCGCGTTCGGCCAACTGCTGCACGGTTTGGAGCAGCCACGCTTCATCCGACGTACGCGGCTGAGTAATGACCTGAGCGCCAGTGGTCCACTTGGCGATCCACTTCGAAGCCAGAAGCGAGATGAATGAGCCGCCGAAGCCGGCCACGCCCGACAGCACGACCAACGGCCCGTAGTTCCGCATGAAGTCGCCATGCCCGAACACGCCTAGGGCATTGAGCACGTTGATCACCACGGTAATGGCGGCCATGACGGCGAAGTTGGTGAGAACGAGTAACGCGATGCGTTTGAACACGGACCTTCCTCCAGACAGGTTGGGCTCGGCGAATGCCAAAGCCTAGCCATTGAAGTAAGCACGTGAAAACGCCGTGTAAAGCCCGGGAGGCACCGGGAATAACTGCGTTTCCTAGATGTTTGTTGGAGCTAGTCGGCAATCACGCGAAGCCGGACACGCCCGCGGTGCGCTTCGGAAAAACGACCTTGCGCTCGATCAGATCGGCCACGGTTTCCCGCAGCGTCTCGCCTGGGTCACGCGCGCTGAAGCCGAGTTCACGCTCCGCTTTGCTGGAGCTGCAATACCAGTAGTACTGCGCCATCTCCACGCTCACCTCGTCTACCGGCGGTTGACCGCCAATTGCGCGCAGCGCCTTGGAAAACAGGCGATTGACGCCGATTGCCAAGGGACGCGAGCGCGGCATGTGGAGGGCCGGTGCCTTGACGCCCGCGATGCGTTCCAAACGCTGGAAGAAGGCGGCCACGGTCATGTTCTTTGCGTTCAGGATGTAACGCTCACCGGCGCGCCCCCGCTCGAACGCCAGCCACATGCCCTGCGCGGCGTCGCGCACGTCGACGAAGGCGATGCCTCCGCCGGGGATTGCGGGGATAGCGCGCTCGAGAAAAAGCCGGATATCGCCGGTCGAAGACTCGCGCAAGTCGCCCGGGCCGAGCAGCAAGCTGGGGTTGACCAGCACCACCTCGAACTCCGAAGAGTTGGCTTCCAGCGCTTCACGTTCGGCATACAGCTTGGTCCGGTAGTAAGGCCACATCGCGACCAGCTCCAATGGCACGTGCGCGCTCTCGTCCGCAATTTGCTTCGAGTCACCACTGACGGCCACGGTGCCGCTGGTACTCGCGACGACCACCCGTCTCACGCCCGCAGCGCGCAGGCCCGCAAGCGCGCTACGCGTGCCCAGCACGTGCGCGCGGTGCAGCTCTTCACCTGCATCTCGGTCGCGCGAGACCTTGCCGGTCGCCAAGAATGCACCGTCGCAGCCGCGCGCGCTCTCGGCAACCGCGCTCGCATCGAGCACGTCGACCGCATGCACGGGGAGGCCTTGAACTTCACCCCCCGAGCGCGAGGCCAGTACCAACTCGTGTCCCTGCGCTTTCAGTACCTGCACGAGGTGCGCACCCAGAAAGCCGGTCGCGCCGCCAATCCAAAGCCGTTTCAATTTCCGGTCCCCTGCAGTTGGAATGCCTTCTGAAACGTGAACAAAAGCTGAATGTTGTTCGACTTCACCGCGCCCGCCACGAACTCTGCGGGTGATGGCGTGTATTTTTCTCGGACGATGCGCGTAAACATGGCGGGCGTGGTTTTGAGCACGCAATCAGCGGGGCTCTCGACCTTGCCCGCGGTTACTTCACAACTGTCTTGCGTGATGCGCACGCTCCAGCGTTCGGTATCACCCAGCGAGAAGTAAAAGCTGACCGGCTTCTCGACGCTGCCGGCGAGAAAACGCGTCTTCAATTCGTGGAATACCGGTGCCAGAGTGCGGTCTTCGAGCTGTGGGGGCGCTGTCACGACGTCCTTCGGCATCAGCGTCTTCAAGTCGAGCACGCCACCCTTGGACAACTCGGTGACGGCACGCTCAGCGAGCTTGGCGACGACCCGCGACGCTTCACTCATCGGTAGGCCCTGAGTCAGGCGCTTGAGATCGGCTGCCAAGAGCGGCAAGCCAATGCGCGCTTCGACCTCCCGCTGCCGGGGTACGCTGCTGCCCTTGGGCAGCGCGGCGTGCGTGCCACCCAGCCACACGGGCAGGATGTCCTTGTCGTGGTGGAGTGAAAGGTGTCCGAGCGAGGCTTTGAACTCGTGAATTTCACCGTCCGCACTGCGCGTGCCTTCCGGAAAAATGAGTACGGTTTTGCCCTGCTCCAACAGGTCCCCCGCCTGGCGGAGGGCCTGCCGCAACGAGCCATTGCGGGTCATTGGCACGAGGTTCGTGAAGTTTTCGAAGTAGGCTTTGCGGAAGCGGTTGCCCTCGAAGAAGTAGTCCTGGGCGGCGAGCGAGACCAAGTCCTCGCCGTAGCCACCGAGCGCATACTTGACGAGCCCCATGTCCAAGTGGCTGGCGTGATTGGCGGCGACGATCGTGCTGCGGTTGTGTGGAATGAACGCGCGACCGCTGACCTTGGTCCGCAGCACCTTGTCGTAGAAGCCCATCTGCGCGCGACCCATCCAATGCATCGCGGCTTCGCGCAGCACGGGCGGGATCTCGAGTGGCTTCTCTTCTGCGTCTTCGATTTTACTGGTGGAGGCGAGCTTGCGCGCGTCGCGTGTTTCGCGCACGACGGCCTCGACTTCGGCCACCGAGGTCACGGCGGCGAGGCGCTCGGCGTCGAGGGAGTGCCCAACTTGCGCTTCGAGCGCGACGAGCAGCTCGAGCAACATCAGCGAATCAAAGCCAAAGTCGCCGCGCAGCGTCATTTCCGAGCGAATCGAGGCCGGATCGCGACGCGCGATGGTGCCCACCGCATTGCGAACCAAGGTTGCCGCGCCGTCGCGAGCCGCGCCGCGGGAACTCGCCGGAACTTCCACCGCCGAAAGTGCGCGCTCGATCAAGCGACGGACCTCACCGCGCTTCACCTTGAGGCTCGCGGTGCGTGGCAGGCGCGCGTCGAAGACCAAGACCAACGCCGGGCGCTGCACTTGCGGTAGATTCGTGAGCGCGGCATCGAATGCCTTGCGCGCGCGCTCGTGACGTTTGGTGCGCGGCACGTCGTCGGCGGTTTCCGGGATCAACACGCAGGCCAAGCGTTCCCCACCGCGGCCGTCGGGGATGCCGAGCACGGTCAGCTCGTGCACGTGCTCGAGCTTGCCGATGCGCGCTTCGACGTCGTCGGGATAGACGTTCTCACCGCTGGAGGCGACCACGACGTCCTTCGCACGACCGACCAACGTGAGCTGGCCTTTGCGGTCGAGCTTGCCCAGATCGCCGGTGCGCAACCAGCCCTCACTGATGACGTTGCTGGTCGCTTCTTCGTCGCCCGCGTAGCCGAGCATGACGTTCGGGCCACGCGCCCAAACTTCGCCCACGCCTTCCGCGTTGGGCGAGTCGATTTTGAGCTGCACGCCGGGAATTGCCTTGCCGACGTGGCCGGCTTTCGCTTTTGGACCGCCTTGAGCCACGCTGAGCACGGGCGAAGCCTCGGTCAAGCCGTAACCCTCCGCCAGATGCAGGCCGAGCCCGGCGAAGAGGTGATGCGTGCTTTGGGGCAGCGCCGCGCCACCGCTGACCAAGAACTTGAGGTGACCACCGAGACCCTGGTGCACCGGACCGAACAGCAATCTGCCGGTATCCATGCCCAAGTTCTTGCCGAGGGAACGATTGAGCTCGATTGCGAACTCGAACACGTGCGATGCGAGCGCGCCGTGCTCGGCGATCCGCGCCACGATCCGCCGTTCGAGCATTTCCCAGAGTGCGGGTACGCCGATCAGCGCCGTGATCTTGCCCACCTGCAGGCCGCTGACCAAACGATCGGCGTTCAGCTCGTCGAGGTAGACGATGCGTGAGCCGCGTGACAGCGGCAGCAGCAGGCCGCAGGTCAACTCGAAGGTGTGGTGGAGCGGCAATACGCTGAGCACGCGATCGCCGCGACCGAGCGGAAACAGCGGCGCGAGCGACGCGATCAGCGAGGTCAGGTTCTTGTGCGTGAGTTGAACGCCCTTGGGCCGACCGGTGGTGCCGCTGGTGTAGATGAGCACCGCCACGTCGTCGGGTTCGACGGAGACGCCCAGGCCAATCGAGCCATTTTCGGCCATGGCCAACAAATCGCAGAACGCCAAACTGCTGGACAGCGCGGCGAGCCGCTCTTTCACGTGGGCATCTGCGATGAACACGCGCGCGCCGGAGGCTTCACGCAAATTCTCCGCCGCCGCCAAGTCGATGTTGGGATCCAGCGGCACGACGGTGGCGCCGGCTTTCAGGATACCGAAAAACGTGATCGGCCAGGCGGGGTGATTTTGCGCAGACAACAGCACGCGATCGCCCGGACGCACGCCCGCTTCGATCAGGCGCGCCGCACAAGCCGCGGATCGTTCACGCCATTCGCTGAACGAAAGCCGGCTGAGCCCGTCTTTCTCCGTACGCTGCAAGGCGACTCCGAGCGCAAAGCGCTCGGCCATTTCATCGAGCAGGGCGGGTAGCGTGTCGTGGCGCTCGGGCGCCTTCTTGGGCCGACGCAAGCGCTCCTCGATCTGCGGGAACACGAAGCGCTCCAGACCGGGCACGTGCACGTCCAAGAACCAAGAACGCCAATCGATGCTCTCGGGCGACCAATCCACCAGGGCGCGCTCGGCTTCTCCCAATCGCGCGTGCGCGGCGCGCGTATTGGCGCAGCTGAAAATATAGTGGAATTGGCTGGTAAACGGCAAAAACACGGTGAGCACGTTGCCCACTTTGCGCTGCTGTTCGGAGAACTCGAACAGGGCCTTGGCGGCCGGCTTCAACAGCGGAGCCGCCGGTCCGACCGCGGCTTTGCGCATCAGTTTCGACAGCGTCTTGCCGTGCTTGGCGATCACGTTGGGGCCGTATTGCTCGAACTGAGTCTTCGAGAGCATCGCGCCCTCGTAGTGCGACTGTAAGAACGAGAGCACGGGGCCGCCCTTACCCGTCTGCTGAAAGTAGCGACGCTTGTACAAGCCGCTGAGTTCGAAGAAGCGGCGCATCGTGCACGGGTTCGAGTCACTCGAGCCGAGCTGATACACCGGCTTGGCCGTGCCCTCGAGCAGCTCACCGAGCGCGAGCGTGAGGCCCGCGGCGACCATGTCGCACGGAATGACGTCCAAGTAATTGTCCGAGCCCGGGATCTGTAGCCCACCTTGGCGGACGATGAAGATCAAGGGCGCGCTGGTGTTGACGCCTTCGTTCCAACCGGGGAACGGAAAGTGCGAGGTCGATTCGACCACCGCCGGGCGCACGATCGTGAACGGCAAACCCGAGCGCGCAGCGATCTGCTCGCCGATCGCTTTGGTATACGTGTAGGTGTTGGGGAAGCCCCAAAATTGGGCGCGTTCCATGCCCATTTCGGCCAACCTGGCTTCGATGAACTTGCGCTTCACACGGCGCACTTCCGCATCGAGCACACCGCCCCGACCGGGCTCGTTGCGCTCGAGCAGGTTCTTCTTCGCCTCATCCAAGAAGCGGCTTTGCCGGAAAGCATCGCTCGCGCGGTGGCGCGCCTGCTCGATCACGTCCAAGCATTCGGCGATCTCGCGATCGGGATCCCAGTGTGAGCGATCGAGCTCGTGCGCGCGCGGGAACGGGAACTCGCGCGGATCGATCTCGGGAACATGGCCGGTTTGGCTGCCCGCGACGTAGCAAGTGCTGGTGTGCAAGAGCGGCACGCCGCCCAGATCGCGCGCGAGGGCGACCAAGTTCTGCACGCCGAACGCGTTCACTTCGAGCGCTTCGTCGAGCGGGGGATCGAAATCGACCACGCCGGCCACGTTCACCACGGCATCGATGTTGCCGCGCAGCTCTTCGCGCATCTCGGAAGACATGCCGCAGAACGGTTGCACCACGTCACCCGCGACGACCGTCAGCTTGCCGCGAATGTACGCGGTAAAGTTGCTGCCATGCGTCGTGCGCAGTGGGTCGAGCACCGCGCTCGGCTCGACGTCTTTCAGATAACGCTCTTCGACGCTGGCGCCCCCCTTGGGCCGCATCACCAGGTAGATGCGCTCGATGTCGGGGAACCGGGAGAGCAAAAATGCCCACCAAACCTTGCCCAAGAAACCGGTGCCGCCGACCACTACCAAGCGGCGGCCTGCGAAGGTACGGGCCAAGTCCAACTTGGGGGCAGCGCCGTTCGTAGGCTTGATCGAACCGCTAGTCACTATGCCCCTCCGTTGCTGCTCGCGGGCAAGCGCATGTCGCCCATGACGATCGGCGGGACCTTGAGCAGCGTGATGTCGAGCGAGCGCAGCTCGCCGCCCTTGGCGCGGTACAGCGCGTCTTCCATGCTCGGCGCGGTCTCCCACCCCAGCAGCTTCGGGATGTACTCGTTGTCGGCGCCGACGACGATCACGCGGCCTAGGTGTTGGCGGCCGTTCTCGCCCCAGTACCACATGAAGAATGGGTGCGCGGGGTGGTACGCGTAGCCGGTGCGGAACATCTGAATGAACGCCGGATCTTGGGCGAACTTCTCTTCGTAGCGGTTGCGTAACGTCTCCGAATCGCGAGTCTCGGGCAGTAGCCGATGCACGAAGTCGATGTACGGCGCGTGCTGTTCGTGATCGAATTTGTCCGTACACGGGTGGGTGATGATCAGCGTGCCGCCCTTCTTCACCAGCGGCGCGTTGCGATACATGTTGAACAGGTAACCCTGCGCCAACACCTGCACCAAGAGCGGGTTCAAGAATGCGTGCACGTTGTACGGACTGATGAACGGAATGCCGGTCACGAGCACGTCGGCCTGACCCTCGATCGGCACACAATATTGGTCGAAATTGCGGGCGATCGTCTGCTCGTGCACCGCATCCGTCGCGCCCGCGACCACGCCCGTAATCGCATACGGCGCGGGGAACTTGTCGAAGATCGCCTGACGCGCGCTCTGCGGCAGCTTGCTCGTGGCCATCACCAGCCCCTTGAGCTTCATGCGCTCGGTGCCGGTCAGGTCGTCCTCGTTCTTGGTCAAGAACTCGAGCGAGCGGTCGAACATGCGATTGTTGACCGTGGTCTCGATGGTGAAGATGTTCAGGTGCTTGTGGGCAAGTCGTCCCATCAGTTCGATATCGCTCGCGAGCTTCGAACGCTTCGGATCCATGTAGCTGTCCGAAGCGGCGATCGTGCGCGGGTTGTGATGCGGGCGCAGGCTCTTGTAGCTGCACAAGCCCACCGCGACCGACTTGTGACCACCGTTCATGGCCACGAAGTTCAAGTTCACGTAGATCAGCAGATCGCTCTCGGCGGCCCGGCGATTCAGCTCGAGCACGTCTCCGTGTCGCGTCTGGCCAATCTCGACCAGGTTGTGCTTGTCCTCGGCGTCGTGGTTGTACAGGCGATCGGGGTAGTAAGCGTCGAAGATCTTGTCACCGACCATGTGCCGAATTTCATTTGGCTTCATGCGCCGGTGAATGCCGGTGGCCACGATCAGCTCGATGTCATCCACTCCATGGTCGGCCAGCAGCGCCAGCACGATCGTGAGCACGCGTTCGCGCGCATCCGGTCGCTTCATCGGGGGCAAGGGCACCGAGATGTCGTCGATCGCGATCGTGACCTTCATGCCCGGGCGCAGCTTGGCGTACAGCGGGTCGCTGCCGAGCGGGTGATTGATCGCGTAGCGGATCGCAGCGTCCGGATCCTTGAGACCCTCGGCGGGCGGCTTCGGGTAGATGCAGCGGGTGCCGGGCGGCAAATCCACTTCCACCAGACGATCGCCGGAGAACAAAACGCGCGGAGCGCTATCGCGCTCCAAAGTGACGAGGCAGGGATGATTCATTGCGGATGATTCAGATCGAAGCTGGGCCAGCTATAGGCCTTGGCCAGAAGCGCCAAGCGTTTATCGGGGTTCACAGCGGCGGGGTGGCCCACGACGCTCAACATGGGGACATCGGAGTAGCTGTCGCTGAACGCAAAACATTCAGCCAAATCATAGCCTTTCAACTTGGCGTGCTCGCGGATCAAGCGCGCTTTTTCCGGACCCGCCACGACGGGCTTGAGCAATTTTCCGGTAGCGATGCCCGCCTTCATCTCCAAGCGGTTGCCGATCACCTCTTGCGCACCCAGGTAGCGCGCGACGTGATCGAGCACGATCTCCAGAGCGCCGGAGATGAGCACGACGTCGTGACCCGCCGCACGGCTCTTTTCGATCAGCCCCTTGGCTGCCGGAAAGAGCGAAGGGCGCATCACATTTTCGAACGCATCCTCCGCGAGCAGGACCATGCGATCTTCGCTCATGCCCGCGTAGCTCGCGAAGAGCAGCTCGTTGAACGTGCGGCGATCGACCATCTCGGCGAGCGCCATGCGCGGGGCGCCAAACAAGGCGCGCCCGATCCGCTTCGCGGTCTGTAGCGGCGTACCTTGGTTGACCAAATAGTAGAGCGTGGGGTGAACCAGATTGGTCTTCACCAACGTTCCGTCGACGTCGAAGTAACAGGCTGCCAATGGGTGCGTTCGCTCGGGTTGATTCGGGGGGTTATCGGCGGGTTGGTCCACTGGTCGAGCGGCCGACCGGCGGGGGCGCATTCTAACCACGAGCTGAGTGAAAACGGGAGCCCCGCAAAACGGATCGATTGCCGCGACGCGTCGAGCGGATCAAACGCCCTGAACCGCGCCTGAAATCCTGTAAGGAAGAGCTCGTGAAACTGATCGCCACCGCTAGCGACCTCGCGGCTCTGAACCAAACGCTGCGCGGCGCAAACGTTCTGTTCTTGGACACCGAGTTCGAATCGAACCGCTCGGGCATCGAACTTTGCCTGCTGCAGGTCTCGGACGGACAGCGGATTTTCCTGGTCGACGCCATCGCCCTCCGTGATCTGACGCCACTTGCGGACTCCTTCCAGAGCGGCGCACTTTGGGTGCTCCACGCCGGACAGCAAGACGTGATGCTGCTCGGTGAGCGGCTCGATCTGCGCACCCGGCCCAGCGTGTTCGACACGCAGATCGCTTGGTCCTTGAGCACGGTGGAACACAGCGTATCGCTCGCCTATGCGCAATTTCGCGCGCTCGGCCTGCGCGGCACCAAGGCTCACCAAGCCGACGACTGGGTGCGTCGCCCCCTGCCCGCCTCGCAGCTCGCTTACGCGGCCGCGGATGTCGAACACCTGCCCGACTTGTATCGATTCCTGAGCCAACGTTTGACGGCCCTGGGTCGCGTCGATTTGGTGCCGGTCGCCTCGGCCGAGAGCGTTTGGACCGAAACCGCGCCACCCACCGTGCTCGCGCTGGAATCTTTCCGCAACGCCTGGCAGCTCGACCATCGCGGGCAGGCGGCGCTCCGCTACTTGATTCAGTGGTTCAACGCGCTGCCGGAAAGGGAGCGTGAACAAGCGCCCGAGAACAAAACGCTGCTCTCGTTGGCGGGCAGGCTGCCTCGCTCGGTCGACGACCTGCAGCGCATCAAAGGCGTGCCTCGCTCTTGGTCGCGTGAGCTGTCACAAACCCTGGTCACCGGCCTCACGCGGGCGGCCGAAGCAGCGGATGCCACCGGTTTCGTACCCATCGATCCGCCCGCCTACGCCACGAAACAGGAGCTCGCAATCGACGGCTGGCTGGCCGCGGCGCGAGCCGACGTGTGCGTTTCCTTGGAGGTTGCACCGGAGCTGGCACTCCCTTCACGCATCATGAAGGTCCTGCGCAGTCAGCTCTTGGTCCATGGCACGGCGCACCTGGCCGATGCCTTGGACGGCTGGCGCAAGGCATTGCTGGCCGCCCCACTCGCCCGTTTCGCCACGACTTTCCCCCTCAAATCATAGGCGCGCTGATGATCGCGCGGGAGTCTGCCTGAATCTGCCGCTATATTGCGAGCGTGTCTACCTCCGAAGCCCTGACTCGCGGCGTCCGCGTGCGCGTCGATGCGCGCTACTCGTCCGATCACTCCGACCCGCGCCAAGGACAATGGTTCTTCCTGTACACGATCACGATCGTCAATGAAGGGCCCGAGACCGTACAGCTCGTGAATCGCCACTGGGTGATCACCGACGCCAACGGTGTAGTCGAACAAGTGCGCGGCCCCGGTGTGGTCGGACATCAGCCAACCCTCAGCCAAGGTGAAAGCTTCGAGTACACCTCGGGTTGCCCCCTGAAGACCCCCTTCGGCTCGATGCACGGCACGTACGAAATGGTGCTCGAAAGCGGCGAGCGCTTCGAAGCCGAGGTCGCGCCCTTCGCGCTGCGCGAGCCCGGCGCGTTTCACTGAGTCTCGCGTCTTCTTTTGGTTGAGGCCACGCGGGGACGGGCGCGCTTGCTGGCGTAGCCCGCGCTCGGGCCACACGTATCGACCAACGCTCGACACTGCAGCCACGCCAGCCCTCGCGAGCCGTCACTCCTCGCGCAGATCGTAGATTGGCGAGGCCGTCTCGTTACAAGTAAGGCGATATCCGGAACGAAGCATCACCAATGCCTCAGCGCCGACCCAGTAGGACCGGACCCGTTGACTTCGCTTCTTGTACCACTTGCGAAACAGCCGAAACAACGACTGGGCCTCGGGACCAGCACTCCCCGTCGAAATGCGTCCGGGCGTCAAAACCTTCCCCTGGCGTGCCCCAGTGTAAAGCAGAACGCTGTCGGGGTTTTGCGACTGGTCGAAAGAATACCAGACACTCCCTTCTCGCGTAGTCACTCGCCTCGCGTGCAGCGTGACCCCTGCACGTGTCGCGAGCCAGTGTGACTCCCTCGCCTCATCGATCTTAGAAGCTAGCGCAGCGATAGACTCGACGGGCGCCGCAGTTGGTTCGTTGCTGCTTATCGCACAGTACTGTACGGGCTGAACCTGCTCCACCGGGCTCAGGCTCGCAATGAGATCCGAGGTCGTGGCAAACAATTCGAGCGCGTTACCCATGACTCATTTCCTCACGGAACTTCGGGAGACGCCCCAGTGTAAAGCGCACGCTTCGCCGCCCGCGACACCAGCTTTCACCCTCTCGGCGCCAGAGCCGCCGAAGGCCACGACGAGCCGCGCTGTGACCCGTGACCATCAACCCCAAGTAGACAGAAAACGCTGCGGCATCAGCCTGCATTTCCGTCAATTGCACGCGCCGTCGGAAGACCACGTGCCCGGCGCAACGCAAGTCAGCACGGTCCATTTGGCGGACTCCGCGCCGCAGGGATAACCGCAATGCTTGCGATCGCCACCCCCAGTGCCTCCTCCGATCGCACAGGGGCCGCCCGCTGAAGGTCGGGCCGGGCAAGGGCCTTGGCCGTCGGCTTTCCCACCACGTTCGACGTTCCATTTGCCGTCTACGCAATAGGCGCTGGGGCCGAAGAAGCCGTTGCTCCCGGCACAGAAGTCATACGGCTTATCACAGCGGACCGCCCCGGGCAGCCACAACCCGCGTTGGCAAGTGACGGTCACGGCTTGTGGCCCGCTAGTACACGAGGCCTGCAGACTACAGCTCAGGCCCTCTTTGCTGCACTCCGGTTGGACATTATATACGATCGCGTCGTCCAACGATGCAGGGCACGCGGGGTCGTTGTTGATCGAACCGGGCGCACCCGCCGTGGCGGAAGCAAAGCCGCCCGCGCCCGCGCGGGTGGAAGACGTGCCTGCGCTGGTGGAAGACGTGCCTGCGCTGGTGGAAGACGTGCCTGCGCTGCCAGCCGCAATGGCGGGCGCGCCCGCGGACGCTTTGCCGCCGGCAGCGACCGCCACACCGCCAGCGCCGCCGCTCGGGTTTGCTCCGCTCGGGGCGCCGGAGGTGGAGCTGCCTGAGCAGGCCCCCACGACGCTACCGCCGCCCACCACGACCGCAACGAAAACCGAGTGGTCCCAAGTCCGCCCACGTACTCGCATCACATTCTCCACGCGCTGGTCAGTGCATTCACGGGTCGCCCCGCCTCGGTGAATGCAAGAACGAGCTTAGCACGAATCAAGACCCGAGCGGATTCGTGCGAACGGCCCTCAGGGCTAGAGCTTTGCGATCCAGTCGCCAATTTCCGGCAGAGGCAACGTCATGGTCGTGGCGCCGGCGCGCACGGCGCTGCCGGGCATTCCGTACACGACGGCGGTGAGTTCGCTCTCGGCGATCACGATGCCGCCTGCGTCGAGGATGGCGCGCGCGCCTTGCACGCCATCGTCACCCATGCCGGTGAGGATCACGCCGATGGCACGCTTGCCTACCGCGTAAGCCACGCTGGTTAGCAGGCGATCAGCGCTCGGCACGTAACGGTCGCGCTCGTCGGGCGGGCGTACGCGCACGCGCAGCGGGCCCTTGGGCGGCATTTCCAGCTCCATGCACTGGCGGCCGGGACACACGTAGCCCATGCCCTCACCCAGCGGATCCATGTCCTGCGCTTCGGCTACGCGCAGCGCGCTTCGACGATCCAAGCGCTCGGCGAACGTGCGCGTGAACTTGTCCGGCATGTGCTGCGCGATGACGACGGCAAATTTCGAGTTCTCGGGCAGACGCGAGAAGATCTCCATCAGCGCGCTCGGGCCGCCGGTGGACGAGGCAATTGCCACGACTTGGCGCGGCGCGATCATGATCTGCGCGGGGCGGGTCTCGGGCGTGGCCGGCTGAAGCGGCAAGTCCGGCAAGCGGCGAGCGGCGAACGGCGCCAAGCGCACGGAGCGCGCCAACGTGACCTTACGCAGCAGCTCGTCGCGGATGGCGGCCAGATCCGGATCCGCATAGCGATCGGGCTTGGCCACGAAGTCGAGTGCGCCGAGTTCGAGCGCCTTGAATACGTTTTCTTTCTGGCTGTAGCTCGAGACCACGATCACCGGCGTCGGCATCTTGGTCATCAAGATGCGCAGCAAGGTGAAGCCATCCATGCGCGGCATTTCGAGATCCAGCGTGATCACGTCGGGCCGCAGCATGGCGACCAGGCGCAGGGCCTCCTCGCCATCCGCGGCCTTGCCCACGACCTCGACGTCGGAACTCGTCGATAGAATTTCGGTGATGCTGCGGCGATTGAACACCGAGTCATCGACGATCAACACACGCAGTGGAGGATGCGGGCTCGTGCTCATTTTCGTCCTCCGTTATCCCAGCGCTCTGTGGTCAATGGTTTTCTGTACACGAGATCTTCTCGCAAGTGGACCAGCTCGAAGGCCGTAGATAGATTCAAGAGCGACTCCGAGTGCCCCAAGAGCAAGTAGCCCCCGGGGAGGAGCCGTTCCAATAGAGTGTCGATGACTCTGCGCCTGGAACGCAAGTCGAAGTAGATCAGCACATTTCGGCAAAATACGGCGTCCACTCGGCCGACCATGCTGGCGCGACCGGCGTCGAGCAGGTTCAACTGGCCGAAATGACACAATCGTTTCACATGGTCGACGATGTGCATGCCGTCGGCCTCTTCCCGGAAATAACGCGACATGATCGCATCCGAGGTCACTCGAAATGAGGTTGGCTGGTACACGCCTCGCCTCGCGGTCGCGACGCTGCTCTTGCAGATGTCACTGCCGATGATGCGCACCTCCCAGCCCTCGAACAGGGCCGAGTCACGCACGAGCATGGCGAGCGTGTAGACCTCCTCGCCGGTCGAGCAGCCCGCGCTCCAGATGCACACCCGCTTGGAGTCTGCGTTGCGCGCGGCGAGCCTCGGCAAGAGCTCGTTTGCAAACGAGCGCAGCTGATACTCTTGTCGGAAGAAGTAAGTCTCCTTCGTGGTCAGCCGCTCGATCGCCTCGTCCAGCTCTGCGGGGCCGCGCACGTTGAAGCGAATGTACTTGTAGTAGTCGTTGAAGCTGCGCAGGCTGAGGGCCTCGACGCGCTCGGATAGACGGCGATCGAATAGGAACATCGCATCGCCGTCGAAGCTCAGCCCTGCGTGATCGTAGATCACGTCCCGAAGCAGCAAGAACTCTTCGGACGTGAGCCGAGGCCGGGGCTCGCCAGAGCTGCGGAAACTCATCGCGGTCTGAGGCTCCCCGCTCTGTGCGGCAACGGAGTATGACGCAGTCCTCCGTGCCCGGACTCTAGTGCCCGACTGATCGCCTCTTGAACCAAGGGGTTGTCTTCGGTCGCCAAGCGCGCACGCAAGAGCGCGCTCGCCGAGTCGCCGCCGACCCGGCCCAGCATGTCAGCCGACAAGCGCCGCACGTCCCACGCATCGTGGTCGAGACAAGCACCGAAATGAGCCAGCACCCGCGGGTCGATGCTGTCACCGAGGGCCAACATGGACGCCTTGACGACCTCCGATTCGGTGTGCGAGAGGCCCTCGATCAGCGCTTCGACGCGGCGCGCATCGGGCACTCGGGCCAAGGCCTCGATCGCCGCAACCGCGACCATGGGTGAGGCATTGCGCACTAGCGGGCGGAGCACCGTCAGTACCCGTACATCGCCGGCTTCCGCCAAGGCACCCAAGGCGGCCGCAACCAGCTCTTCGTCGGCTGATTTTTCTACCAGCTCCAGCAACTTGCCGAGGCCGGACAGCACGCCATCTGCACTTCGCAAGCGACTGAGCGCGAGCACGGCAGCATAGCGCACGTCCGGCTCTTCATCCGTCAACGCGAAGGCGGCTGCGTGCGTTCCGAGTTCGCTACCCGCGTTGCCGAGACCGGCAAGCGCGGCGCGGCGCACGGCCTTTGCAGAACTGGACAAGAGCAGGGACAAGTAGGCGACGTCTTCGGCGATCGTGTCTCTGACCGGCGCGGGCAAGACCGTTTGAATGACGGCGGCGGCGTGCGCCACTACGCCCTCGGCGCTGGCGCTCTGCGCGAGCGTACGGGCCGCATCCGGGTAGCGTTGAGCAAGCGCAGCAAGCGCGGTCTCCGCGGCGCTTTGTGCTTCCTCGTTGGCCAGCCAAGCACTGACCGGGGCAAAACAGCGAACATCACCCAAAAGAGTGATGGCACCGAGTCCCGCCCGCACGACCACCGGCGGAGCATCCGCCATCCAATTCAGGATTTGCGCGACGGCCAGGGGCGCTGCGCTGGCATCGGCGAGGCCAGTCACGATCTCGATGCAGGCGGCGCGGGTGTCTGGGTCCGCCTCCGCTGCTCGCCGGAGCAACGCGGGTACGGCCTTCGGCCCGAGCAGGCTGAGCGATTCGTCGGCCTCCGCCAGTAAACGTGCGTCCGAGAGCGCCTCCGCAGCGACCGGCGCGATTTGCTCGATGCCAAGCGCGCCGGACACGATCAGCGCGGCCTTACGCGAGGCCAAATCGTCATTTTGGGGCGCGGCCAGCTCGAGCAAGCGCGTGGCCACCGCCGCGGACGGCGGCTCCGTCCGGGCGAGCAGCGGATTTTGCGCGGATGTGCGCGCATACTCGACCAACGCCGCCAGCACGACGGCAACGCCGCCGCCACGAGCGCGCCCCAGGGCGGAGAGCAACGCGGGCAATGCTTCGGGATGCGCAGAGCGACCCGCCGCAGCCAGTGCGGAGCGCTCGAGCACCGGATCTTGCAGCATGCCTTCGATAGTCGGCCACGGGAGCAGCGAGCCGAGCCGATTGATGCCGTCGAGCGCGGACAGGCGCACGAAGGCCTCTTCCGTCAGCCGCCTCAAGGAGCCCGCCAGAATCTCGAATGCCTCGGGTGCCGTGGTCGCACCGCAGCCACCGACCGTGGCGACCGCTTCGAGCGCGGCCGCGCGCACGTTCGAATCGTCATCGACCAAGAGCGGGCGCAGCGCGTCGAGCGCAGACGGATGCATCGTGCGCGCGAGGGCCTCTGCCACCAGCTTCTTGCCATCCGCGTCGAGCGACGGCGTTTTCTCGGCCAACGCGTGCACGGCCTGCTCGGAGAACGCGCCCAAGGCCTCGACCGCGGCGTTGCGCAAACCCACGTTGTCGCCGGGCTCGAGCGCTAGGACAAGGCCACTCAGCAGCTCGGGTGACGGAGCCAAGGAGCGGGCGACATCGATGGCCTGTTTGCGCACGCGCCAGTCACTATCGCCGAGGGCGCGAAGCAGGTAACGCGCGGGCCCGTCGCCATCCGGCGAAAGCTCCTCGACGTGCGGGTCACGCAAGGTATCGCGCAGGAAATCGACCGCGCGACGGCGTGACTCCGGATCATCGGAGGCGAAGCCTGCTTCGAGCTCTTGCGCGCGGCTCATTTCATCGTCCGCATGGAAGCACGCAGGCTAGTCTCTGGGAGCTGGCGCGTGAGTACGTCGAATTGACTGACCTCGAGCACGAACGTCAGTGCACCGTCGTGCGTGGTGACACCGGCGATGCCCCGCAAGTCATCACCGGCGCCGAGCGCGGGCGGCGGTTTGATTTCGGAGCTTCCCTTGCCGAATACTTCGGTCACGCGATCCACTGCCAAGCCGACGCCTCTTCCTTCGACCTCGATCAAGATCCATTTGCCCTTCCGCGGGTCGGCGTTCGGCGTGAGCCCGAAGCGTACTCGAAGGTCGATGATGGGGACGATCTCGCCGCGGTGATCGGCCACGCCGGCTACGGCGGGGGGCGCGTGGGGCAGCTCTGCGAGCGGCACGGGATTGACGATCTCGCGCACCGACGCGATCGGCACCGCGTAGTTGATGTCCCCCACCACGAAGCCCACCAGGCTCTTTTGAGGGTCCGGTCGCTCCTGCTTGCCGAGCGCGCCTGCCTGAGTTCCTCGAAATTCTTTGAACATGGGCTTTAGCCGGACACGACCGAAGGGAGATCGAGCAAAATCAAGAACTCACCAGCTGGGCGACCGATGCCCATGACGAACTCGGAGACGTCTCCGCCGAGCGCGGAGGCAGCGGGTTCGATCTCGTTGGCGGCGAGGCGCACGACGTGCCTCACCTCGTCGACCAAGAGCCCGATCACTTCACCCGACTCGGCAGCGCCGAGCAAGATGCGCCCGCGGCGCGTTAGTGGGCGCTCCTCGACCCGCAAGGTGCGCCGCAAGTCCAAGACGGTGACGAGCAGGCCGCGCACGCTGCATACACCGACCACGTTGCGGGGCGCGCGGGGCACGGTGGTAATCGGTGGCGGACTCAGGATCTCTTTGATGCGTGTGAGTTCGACCCCGTACAGTTCACCGGCAAGAGAGAACATCAAGAATTCACGCACGGGGCCACGGTCGCCGATACGACGCGCCAAGCGCGAAGCCGTCGATTGCGTCAGGTTAGCCACTGGCGCGCTCCAACGTGCGAGGGGCTTCGACGCCCGTCAGCACCTCTTCGATCAGACCCGCCGCATCCAGCACCAAGCCGACGCGCTGGTCACCCAGCTCGGTCGCGCCAGCGAAGCCCCGGACGCCCGCCAAAGATTTACCGAGGGGTTTGATCACGATGTCTTCTTGTCCGTACAGGAAATCCACGACTAGACCGAGGCGGCGCTGGCCGAGCGCGGCCACCACCACGAAGCGGCGACGCGACTCGGAGTCCGACGCCGCCTCCAGCGCCATCAAGCGATCCAAGCGGCAGAGCGGCAAAGTCTGTCCGCGTAAGGTGATCACTTCGCGCCCATCCACTAGGCGCACCGCGGCTTCCTCGAAGGCGATCGCCTCCGAAACCGAGGACAGCGGGATGGCGAGGGTGTGCTTGCCGGCTTGAATCAACAGCGCGCTGACGATCGCGAGCGTGATCGGCAGCGTGATCGTCATCTTGGTGCCGATGCCGGTCTCGCTGTGGACGTCGATCACGCCGCCCAGCTTGGAGATGTTGGTCTTTACGATGTCCATGCCGACACCGCGCCCGCTCACGTCGTCCGCGGACTCACGAGTCGACAGACCCGGCAGGAAGATCAGCGCCAACGCCTCGTCACGGCTCATCTCCTCGGCTTCGGAGCGAGATAGCTTACCGAGAGTGATTGCCTTCTCGGTCAACCGCGACAGATCGATACCGCGGCCGTCGTCCTCGACCTCGATCATGACGTGATTGCCCTTTTGAAAGGCATTCAGCGCGATCGTGCCAGCCAAGGGCTTGCCGACCTCCACCCGGCCCTGACCCGCTTCGATGCCGTGATCGATGGCATTCCTGATCATGTGCATCAGCGGATCGCTCAGCTCTTCGACGATCAGCTTGTCGATTTCGGTCTCGGCACCGGTAATTACCAAGCGGATCTCTTTGCCCACCTCGCGGCTGATCTGACGCACCACTCTCGCTAGGCGGTCGAAGACCTGACCGAGCGGGACCATGCGCACTTCGAGGATGCCATCTTGCATCTCGCCCAGGCGGCGATCGAAATTTCGGTGCAAGCGCTGCAGCTCGGCCGCCAGCTTGCGCTGGCCTTCACCGCGCAGCTTCTCGGCTACGCGACCAAACGCGCTGCGCACGATCGCCAGTTCGCCGACGATGTTCATCAAGTGGTCGAGCTTGCGAATGTCGACGCGCACGGTTTGCGTGAGCGAGCGGAGCGACGCCGCCTGCTCCAGCCCACCGCGCTCCAGATCGGGCTGCATGCCCACCGAATCGCCGCGACCGAGCGCCGTGGGCCTGCGCGGGGGCATCGTCGCGGGGTGCGAGCGCCGCGCGCGGCGCGGGATTTCCTCGATCACGACGTGATCGGCGCCGAGCGATCCGATCAGCGTCGCCAGATCATCGCGTGATGCCATCAGCAGATCGAGTTCGATCGTGTCTGCGCTGGTGGCCTCCCCCGTCGGTAGGTAGGTGATGATTTCGCCGTGCCGCTTGGCACGTTCTTTCATCTCCTCCAGCACCTTGTCGATGGTCGACAAATCGAACTGCACGCGCAGTCGATAAAGCTGCATCTGCAGAGCGATGTTGGCGCGCAGCCGGTGCTCTTCGTACTCCGTGAGCACGGCCAGGAGACCCGGATCGAGCTCGTAATCGGCGACCGGACTCTCGTGCTCGGTGGCGCCCGCGCCAATGCGCTCGAGCTCGACGAACAGTTGCTCGACATCCAGCTCTTCGTCAGAATCGGCCTTTTCGGCCTGCAGGATGCGAGTGTAAGCCTCGACGGCACCGAACAGCACATCCAACACGTCTTGGCCGAGGTCGATGCGGCCCAGACGCAGATCGTCGAGTACGTCTTCCAGGCGATGGGAGAGCGCACCAAGGCGCGCCGCGCCGAACAGACCCGCGAGGCCCTTCAGTGTGTGAACCGCACGGAAGGCCTCGTTGATCAGCGATGGATCGCTGATGCCGGCCTTGATCGCAGAGTCCAAGCTGAGCAGATTTCGAGACAAAGTCTCGATGATCTCCTGCGCTTCGGAGAAGAACTCTTCGCGCGCTTTGTCGGAAAGCTCAGCCATGCGGCTTGGCGTGGGCGATGCCACTGGGCAAGAAGCGCCAGACCTCGGTCTGCAAGGCCTCCTGTGAGAACGGCTTGATCAAGTAGCCATTCGCGCCCAGGGATAGCCCGCGCGCGCGGTCGCGCTCGGACGATTGAGTCGAGATGATCAGCACGGGGGTGGCCTTGTGTGCCTCGCTCTTGCGGATGAACGAGATCAGTTCGAGACCATTGATGTCGGGCATGTTGATGTCGGTGATCACCAGATCGTACGGGCCGCGCGGTAAGAGCCGCAATGCCTCGAAGCCACTGGACGCCTCGACCACATCCACACCCGTCGAACTACGAGAGTCCGACTCGAGCGCGTTCCTGACGAAGGAACGCATACTGGCCGAGTCTTCGACTACCAAGATGCGCGGCATTCGAGCAATTTCCTTGGCACATGGTAGCAGCCTTGCGGCTCGAACGGGACCCCGCCATCCTCCGGGCCGTGACGCTTTTTATGCTGCTACGAGAGCCATCCGGTCGCGGAGCCTGGCTCAGATCAACCTACATGGCGGAATCCGCGTGAATCGCTCACCACGGGTTGCAGTGATCGGTGCGGGCGCGTGCGGCCTGGTCAGCGTCAAGGCGCTGATGGATGCAAATTTGTCGGTCGAATGCTTCGAAAAGGGCGACCGCGTTGGGGGCAACTGGGTGTTCAAGAACAAGAACGGCCAGAGTAGCGCTTACCGCTCGCTGCACATCAACACCTCGCGCGAGCGCATGCAGTTTCGTGATTTTCCGATGCCCAAGCACTACCCGGACTATCCAAGGCACGATCTGATTGCGCGCTACTTTCAGGACTACGCCGATGCGTTCGAGCTAGAACGGCAGATCCATTTCGAGACCTCGGTGGAGCGCGCCGAGCCGCGCGCCGAAGGCGGCTTTCGGTTGACGCTGTCCACCGGCCGCGTCGAAGACTTCGACGCGTTGGTGGTCGCGAACGGGCACCATTGGGATCCGGCTTGGCCCGATCCAGCAATTCCAGGTGAATTTTCTGGGTTGGAGTTACACTCACACTCTTACCTCGACCCGGACGAGCCGTACGCGCTGCGCGGCAAACGCATCCTGGTCGTAGGCATGGGCAACTCCGCCATGGATATCGCCTCCGAACTCGGACATCCCGGCGTCGCGGATCGAGTCTTTCTGTCTGCGCGCCGCGGCGCGTGGGTGCTGCCCAAATATGCGTTCGGCAAGCCGATTGACCAGAACACGCTCTTGCCTTCGTTCATCCCCGTGAGCACTCGCCGCGCGTTGGCAGAGCTCTGGTATCGGCTGGCGGTAGGTCGTCCCGAGGATTTCGGCTTACCCAAGCCCGATCATCACTTGCATCAAGCCCACCCCACCATGTCTTCAGACATCCTGACCCGGCTCGGTTCGGGCGACGTGCGCGCCAAGCCTGCGCTGATCGAGAAAGACGGGCCGCGAGTGCACTTTGCCGACGGTAGCGTGGAGACGGTGGATGTGATCATCTACGCGACCGGCTACAAGGTCAGCTTCCCGTTCTTTTCGAGTGACGTAGTGGCCCCCCAGGCCAATGATTTACCGCTATTTTTGAGGATATTTTCGTTGGATCGTCAAGACCTCTTCTTCGTCGGCTTGGCTCAGCCGGTGGGCGCCGTGATGCCGCTGGCCGAGGCCCAAGCCAAGCTCATCGCCGAGTTGCTGAGTGGCGGCTACGATCTGCCGGATGCCGCCGAACGCAAGCGGCGCACGGAGCGCGAGCGCGCAGAAATGTTCGCGCGCTACGTGCCCTCCCGCCGCCACACGATGCAGCTCGACTACGACGAATACCTGGCAAGCCTGGTCGCGGAGACGAGCGCGGGCCGCACGCGCGCGCGGCACCGTGCAGCGCGCGCGGAGAAAGCGTCGTGAGCGAGGGCGTATTCCAACCCGAGTTGGATGGAATAACGGACTCGGAGTGGCAAGAGCTGATGGCTCGCGCGAACGACGACGGGCGGCTATTCTTCAGCGAAAATCAACTCTACCTGGCCTACGCGCGAAACAAGGTCGTCGTCACACGCTACATTGCGCGACGCGGCCTGTTGGGTCTGTGCATGATCGTGATCGGACTCGCCGCCTGGGTGTATTCACTGAAAGGCGACTGGGGGCTCACGCTGGTGCTTGGCATCATCGTGACGCTGACGGGCGTGGGCATGGTCGGAACCGGCGTGGTGACGAAGCGCGACCCGGCTTCGCGCGAGCCAATAGCGCGTTGGCTCGCGAAGTGGGTCGCCGCGCGCGGGGCGCAACATTTGATCTCCGAAGCGGCGCTACCAGACGCGGGGCTCGAATACGTACCGGCAGAGGTCGCTTGCCTGGTGATCGCGGAGCGCGAAGAGTTGGTGGATCTGCTGCTCAAAAACGGCGCCCATCGCGCACTGTCCGCCTTGATCGTGGCGGAGAGCGGTTACCCCCGAGCGCTCGCCGACGAGGCGCGCAGGTTGCTCGAAACCCGTTCGGATCTGAAAGTGATCGCCGTGCACGACGCTACCCCCGCGGGCGTGGCCATGCCGTCGCGCTTGCAACAGAGCGCTCTTTTCCCGCTGGCACAGCGCTCGTTCGTGGACGCTGGGCTGTTCCCGGCGGACGTCGCCTGGCTCGCAGAACTGGCGCCGGCGATCCCCATCGCGCACACCAACCGCGTGCCGCTGGATTCATTGTCGTTCGAGGCGCTGCTCATTGGCTTACGCGGCGTGTCTCAGGGCGCATTGTCCTTGTACACCGCGATCGATGCGGCGCGCACGGCTGGGCAAAACGACGGCTGAGTGTTTTTTTCGATGGTCACTCGGCGCGACGCGGCCGCCTCAGCCTTCGGCGTCGAAGCTAGGAACCCAGCCGGTTCACGAGCTGCGATGCTGGTCTGCGATCGCCCCCCCTCGAGCGGCGGCGCGCTCAGCCTTTGCGCCGAGCGCGCACGCCCGCCGCCAGCAGCTCGAGCACGGGCACCGTTTCGTCGAAGCCGAGGCACGCGTCCGTGATGCTTTGGCCGTGAGTGAGCGGCTTGCCCGCAACGACGTCTTGACGGCCTTCGACCAAGTTGCTCTCGATCATCACACCGAAGATGGCCTGACTGCCCGCGCTCAGCTGCGCCGCCAACGACTCGCCGACTTTGACCTGGTTCTTGTGGTTCTTTTGGCTGTTCGCGTGACTGCAATCGACCATCAGCGCGGGCCGCAAGCCGGCTTTGCTCAGCGCTTGAGTGGCTTCTGCGATCGGTTCGGCGGCGAAGTTCGGACCCGAGCGGCCACCACGCAAGATGAGGTGACAATGGGGGTTACCCCGCGTCGAAACGATGGCGGCCAGGCCTTGCTTGGTGACGGACAGGAAATGGTGCGGCGCAGAAGACGAGCGCACCGCGTCGACCGCAATTTGCACGTCCCCGCTGGTGCCGTTCTTGTAGCCCACGGGCATGCTCAACCCGCTGGCCAGCTCGCGATGCACTTGGCTCTCGGTGGTACGCGCGCCGATCGCTCCCCACGACACCAGATCCGCCACGAATTGGGGAGAGATCGGATCCAGAAATTCGGTCGCGGTGGGCACACCCAGCTGGACGACATCGAGCAAGAACTTGCGCGCGACGCGTAGACCGAGGTTGATCGAGAACGATCCATCGAGCTTGGGATCGTTGATTAGGCCCTTCCATCCCACCGTGGTGCGCGGCTTCTCGAAGTAGGTGCGCATCACGATCTTGAGATCGTTGCTGAGTGCGTCGGCCACCGGCTTGAGGCGCTTGGCATACTCGATGCCGGCTCCCGGATCGTGGATCGAGCAGGGGCCAACGACGATCACCAGTCGGTCGTCTTCGCCGGTCACGATCCGCGCGACGTCCGCTCGGGCGTCGGCGATCAGCCGCGTGTCGGCCTCGGACACGGGCAGCTCCTCCATCAAAATGGCGGGCGGGATCAGCGGTCGGAGGCTCTCGATGCGAACGTCGTCGGTCGTGTGAGGCATGAATTTCTAGGGGATGGCGTAACAGCGGAATAGAGCGGCGGCTTGGGCCGGTTTGGCCCGGACTGTGCCATCTCAGGCGCGGACCGCAAAGTACCCCACTTTAGCCAGCCCCCCGGCGCTCGGGGCGGCCTCGAAATCCGCCAAAGCGCGCCCCAAGAGGTGCAGGGAACGGTGCCCAGGGAAATACGGGGGGGCTGGAAATGCGCGTAGCGGGCCGCGTTGCACGGTTTTCTCGATCGCGTCCGCGTCGAACAAGAGACAGTTGTGCACCCAACCCAAGCCGCTTTGTACGTCGGCCAGGGTCACGCTCGGGTGGCCGCCCCAGGGCGCCGTGGCAAGGGCGTAAGCGGCGCTCGGCCACTGGTTGACTCCAATGGTGCCGTAGCGCAGCTCACCGAGCGCACGCTCCAAGGATTTCGACAACGCGGGGTCCTGCTCCACGTTCGGCGCAACGTACAGCATGGCGTTCAGCGTGCCCCACAAGCGCTCGTTGGCGAACTCGGTGGCGCTCGCCAAGAACTCGACCGGATCGGCGCTGCCCACGCTGACCTCACTCAAGATGCTGCAGAAGGGTTCGACGCTGAACTGCGCCGCCGAAGACATCGGATCCAAATCGGTGATCAAGGTCCAAGGCAATTGTCCTGGGCCCGCGTCACCGATGCGAGTCACGTGCTCGGCGTCCTGGGTCAGCGAAGCGTAGCGCGCCGCGGCGCCTGGGTAGTATGCGTATCGCGGCGCGACCTTGGCGAGCTCTGCTTTCAAGCGCGTCAGCAACTCCTCACGCTGGGCGAAGCCGCGCGGCGTGATCAACATCTTGGCCGCATTGCAGTTGAAAGATGCATTTTGCACGACCATCCCGGTCAGGCCGCGCGCGATCGCCGTCAGCTCGCCGTCGCTGTATTTGCCGGGCACGAGCAGTACCGGGCTGATGTTGCCGAGCTCGCTACTGACCGGCTTGTCGAACAGCGGAGTACCCCGCTTCTTGCGCTCCGCTCGCTCGGCACCTGGCGCGCCCCACACGATGCGATCGTGAGTCTCGAGCGATCCGGTGATGTGTAGCTCGTCGATCGCGGGATGCGCCACCAAATGCGCGCCGACCTCGGGTCCGCCGTAGACGATACGCAGGAAACCGCGCGAGATCAGCGGCGAGAACGCGAGCTCCAGGAGCGAGCCTAGGTACGCGTTGACCGGGCTCATCTTGAGCAAGCACACCGCGCCTTCGACGAACGATTTGTAGATCACGTCGAGCACGGGGATGGACGCGACGTTGCCCGCACCGAGCACCAACGCGATGCGCCCCTCCGGATCCCGCCGCTTGTAAAAATCGGCCTGAACCCGGGCTAGCTCGGTGCCGTCGGCGTGCGCGGCAAGCCACGTTTTCGCGCGGAACGGAGCATAAAGCAGGCCATCGTACCACTCGTGCGGGGTCATCTCGACCGCTACGCGACCATCGGCAGTGATCGACACCCGCCCTGAATCGATGCGGGGCGCGCCGGCGCGCCGCACTTGGTCGAGCGAGTCCGCCAGCTGTTTCAAATTGCGAATGATGGGTACGAGCGTCGACAGCCATTCCTCACCCTCGAGGGGTGAGCCCAGCGAAACACCTTTCGCGGCACATGCGGCTGCCACCATGCGAGGGCCAAGCTCTCGAAAACGGCCGCCAATCTCGCGCAGCCAGGCGACTTTGTCAGCCAGCGGGGCACGCGCGAAGGAGGTGGCCCGCTCCTTCAGTACGGTTAGGGCCTGATCCAGCTCCGGAAAACCAGTGTCGGTCGGCGTCTCCAGCCGATCGCCCGTCGCTGCCGCTCTCATCGAGGATGCACCCATATTTCCCAGGCATAACCCTGGGCTGGCAGCGCGACTAGTTGATAACCGTCGGGGCGGAAATTGGGCCAGCGGACGGCGGAACGTAGCAAGCGCCGAAAAAGGCACACTCGAACCAAGGCCGACAAGCCTGTAACATCGGGCCTCCTTTCGGCCCTGGCCGCCCCGAACATGTCGAACTCACCCACGCTCCCGCCAGTTGCGGGACCACTGCGAAAACCGACACCCCTCCCCGCTCTGGCGACCGAGAGCGACGCGCGCGTACAAGCGGCGCTCGCGGCGAACGCGCGCGCTGAAGCCAGCTTGGCCGGGCTGTTCCGCGCCATTCAACAGCTCGGGAGTGGCCTCGGCGGAGCACGCGAGGCCAACGAGTCGTTGACGCTCGAACTCGAGGGTCTACGGGATGTCTTGGGCGGGGCTAGCGAACAGCAACTGATCTTCGAGAGCAAGATCGCAGAGCTCGAACTGGTGCTCGACCGAACACGCAAGGAGCATGCACAGGAGCGCGGCTACCTGATCGATCAACAAGACTTATTTCTGGTCAAGTTGCTCGACGAGCAAGAACTGGAATTGAAGCAGCGCGACGCCCACCTCGAGACTCTGCGCGGGCGCCTCGCCGAACTCGAGCAACGCGATCAGGTGGCCCTTGCGAAAACCCTGGTGCAGTCTAGCCCGCCTGCTTCCGTAAAACTCGTCGAGCCCGATCCGGCGCCTACCTCGTCGAGCTCCGAATTGGATCGCGCCGAGCGTGCGGAGCTCGAGCGAACCGCGCAGAAGTTGGCCGAAGACCGCGAACGAGCACGCGAGACCGTCGCTCGCTTGCAAGCGCAGCGCGATGAAGCCCAGAACGCCGTAGTGCGCATTGGCAAAGAGCGGGATGAAGCGCTCCACGAGATCCATCGCCTGAAGAGTGAGCTCGGGGGACCGCGCATTCCGTTGTCGACACGCCCGCCATCCGGCGAGATACGCCGCGACTCGAGCGTGCCTCGGTCGCAGGGGGCGTTCACGCTCGGGCAAATCGAGCTAGGAGCGCGCCTCGGGCTGACGACGGGGGTCGCGAGTTCGGCGGCCGCGAGTTCGCCCATCGCGAATTCTGCCCATGACTCGCAGCGCGGCCAAGCGATCAGCAGCGTTCTCAGCCCGCCGCTCGGCATGCCATTCACGGCGCCCATCCCCTCCCGGCTCTCACCGCCGCCAGCGCGCCTTTCTCCCTCGCCATCCTCACGCAATTCCCCCCCGCCCGAAGAGCTGCGACTCGCGTTGACGAGCTCGCCGTCCGTGCAACCGTCGCCCGAGAGTCGCTCGGCGCTCAGGGAAAAGCCGGACGTGAGCAAGCGACCGTTGGTGGGTTACTCTTTGGGCACGGGCAGCGTCGAACCGGAGAGTTTGGAGAGCGCGACCCAGCTCTCCCCGAGCCCGCCTCCGAGCGGCTCCAAGCGCTAGTCTCTGCGATTTTCGGCCGGTTCTCGCTGAAACTGCCGCAGACCAGCGCGGCAGTGCTACTAGGGCCCTCGCATGAATTCCGACGCGCCGCTGAATCCGAGCGCAGAGCCAGCGACCGAGCCCTCGATGGTCGCGCGCGGCGTGCTCTTGCGCGTGCTCGTGCTGTGCGTCGTCGCCGTGTTCTCGCTCTGGGCAACCAAGCTCGCGCTGTTCGCGGCGGTCGGCACGATGCTCGGCTTCGTGGCACTACCGGCGCAGCCGAAGCGCCAAGTTCGCTGGCTCAAGATCGGTCTGGGGGTGGCCGGCGCGTGCGCAACCATCGGCACGTTTCGCTTCTTGGTGCTCGAGGCCGTCCCCGGCATGGTCGAGGGCGGAACGACTGCCACCGAGCAACGCGTCGTGTCGCGCTTGCGCGAGATCCTCTTTGCCGAAGATGCCTGGCGCAAGAACGCCTATTACGATCCGGACGGCGACCACGTGGGCTCAGCGGGGCTGTTGGGCGAGCTGAGCGCGGAGTTCGGCGTGCGCTCCGGCAATCGTGTCGAGCCTGCCGTGCTCGAGGGCTACCCCAAGCTGGCCGAAACCCGGCTCGGACCCGCCGCAGAAATCGGGGGCTACCTGGTGCTCGTGTGTTTGCCCAAGCAGGGTGGCGGGTACACCGCGCGCCCCGGCGACGCCATCGACGACGAAGCAGCCGAGCGTCACTTCTACGCCTACGCTTGGCCCGCCGAGCGCGGCCAGGGTCTAACTACCGCCTACTTCTTGGACGAGCACGAACGAATCCTCTTGGCCGACAGCCAAGAGGCCGAGCCGCGTCGACTGATCGGAATCGACGCGCCGCCCACCTGCGACGACGTGTCCGCGCCCAGCACCGCCGCTGACTGGCGCGTGTGGCGGCACAAAAAGCCGCGCGCCAGCTTGCCCTTCGACAAACAGTGATCGCGCGATGGACGACCAATACAAAAGTGATCTGAACCGCGACGTCAAGCCGGCAGCGCCCGGTGAATTCGAGGCGCTCGAAATTGGGCCGATGCACGTCTGGCCTCCGGTCGTGCTCGCGCCGATGGCGGGGGTCACCAACTACCCCTTTCGCTCGCTGTGCCGACGCTTCGGGGCGGGGCTGTACGTGAGCGAAATGATCACGGCGCGGCCCCTCGTCGAGGGCAATCAAAAGACGCTGCGCATCGCCGATTTTGGCCCCGAAGAGAACCCGCGCAGTCTGCAACTTTACGGCGTCGACCCGTACTACGTAGGCGAGGCCACCAAGCGTCTGGTCGGCGAAGGGCGCGTCGATCACATCGACATGAATTTCGGCTGCCCGGTGCGCAAGGTAACGAGCAAAGGGGGCGGCGCCGCCATCCCCGTCAAACCCAAGTTGCTCGCCGCGATCGTGCGCGCTTGCGTGCAAAACGCGGGCACGGTGCCGGTCACGATCAAATTCCGCATGGGCATCCACGACCAGCTCTTGACGTTCTTGGACGCCGGCCGCGTCGGGGAAGCCGAGGGCTGTCGCGCAGTCGGTCTGCACGCGCGCACCGCCGCGCAGCTGTACGATGGTGAAGCGCGCTGGGACGCGATCGGCGAGCTGAAGCAAGCAGTCCGCAGCATTCCCGTACTCGGCAACGGCGACATTTGGGAGGCCGAAGATGCACTGCGCATGATGCGCAGCACGGGCTGCGACGGCGTGATCGTCGGACGCGGTTGTCTCGGACGACCCTGGCTGTTTCGCGATTTGGTGAGCGTATTCGACGGTCGCGAGCCGGAAAATCCGCCGCTATTGGGCGGCATCGTCGAGATCATGCTGGAGCACGCAACGCTGCTCAGCAATTGGTTCGGCGAGCGCATGGCGATGCGCTCCTTTCGCCGTCACTCGACTTGGTACACCAAGGGCTTCCGCGGCTCTGCCGAGCTTCGGCAGCGACTCATGCAAATTGCCACACTCACGGATTTGCGGCTCGCCCTGGAGCACGTCGACGGCAATCAACCGTTCCCCCCCTCGGCAATGCGCGTGCCGCGCGGCAAGGGGTCGGGCACCCAAGACGTCAGTTTGCCCGAAAATTACCTGCTCGATCGCGATGATGCGACGCCGCCCGGTGCAGACGCCGAGGACGAGTTTTCGGGAGGCTGAGCAGACCTGAGGGGGGGTGCGACCCGAGCATTTTGGTCGCAAGGCGAAACTCAACCGAAACGCGTACGCAAAATCGCAGGTGTTCACGTGACGTGCGTCCGAGTCGAGTGTAGCCTCAGCCTGAGTCGAGCGGGTATCGGCCCACCTTCGCAGCAAGGACTTCACCATGCGAGTTCCTCAATTGGTCAGTGACTTCTTCGATTGGCGCTGGGCGCCGTGCGTCGGCCTCACCGCGGGCTCGCTCGCCTTCGTAGCACTCGCCTTGCTCTTCATTCCCAAGCGCCTGGGCGGCGAGCCCCAAGTGATCTCGACCTTGAGTTCGCTCGACTACCCTCGGCCGCAACGCGCAATCTTGGGCGCCTCGTTGACTCGAAGCGCGACCGAAGTCGAAGTTCCCCGCGAGGAGGAGCAGCGCGTCGCGCGCGCTTTGCCCCCCCCGAGCCCGCCAAGCAACGAAGTGAGCGCCCCGCCACAGCGTGGTTTCTCGCCGATTCTCGATCGTCCGGAGCCCCTTCCTGCTGCGCCAGCGCCCGCTCCGCCGCCGCCCGCCCTCACCGCCGCCGAACCACCAGCTCCGGCGCCGGGCACGGTGGTCGTCATCCAGCCCGTACCGGGCGGTGAGTCACGCGAAGTCACGACGCAATGAGGCGGGGGTGGTGAATCGTTGACTGAGTCGGTGCGGCTCGATCGCTTCTTGTTTGCGTCGCGCTTGTTCAAATCGCGTACGCTCGCCCAGACGGCTTGTGAAGCCAACCACGTGCGGGTGAACGGTGAGCCAGCGCGTTCGAGCCATGCGCTGCGGGTGGGCGACGAGATCCGTGCCTTCTCACCTCGGGGCAGCATCGTCTGGGAAGTCTTGCAGCTCTCGGAGAAGCGCTTGGGCGCGCCCGAAGCTCGCTTGCTCTACGCCGATCATTCGCCCCCACCGCCGCCGAAGGAGGAGCGCGTCGCGGTACGTTTGCGCGGCGCCGGTCGGCCAACGAAGGCAGACCGCCGCGCTACCGATCGATTTCGCGGGGACGACTGAGCGTCAACCAGGCGACGCCGAGCATCCAGGCAATCAGCAACAATGCGGTCACCTTCTGCACCGCCGGCACGATCAGGGGCGCGGGGTCGCGGTCGTGCAGGTAGTGGACGAACAGAACGGCGTGGAAAGTCCCCGCAGCGAGCGTCAGCGCTCCGAGTACGCCCAGCGCACGCGCCACCCCCGGCAACCGCAGCAGAGCCCAAACCGCGCACAGCGCCGCCGTGAGCCCGAGTGCGCCCGCAAACAGCGACAGCCAAGCGTGCACTTCACCGAAGAGCTTGGACGGTGTGAAAGGCACGACTAGGTAGCTGAGCACCGCGCCTTCACCGATGCCGCGCACGCGAGCCACGGCCCGCGCATTGGGTCCGAAATACAGCGGCACCAACCAAAAAAATCCGGCCAGGGCGGCGCCAAAGCTCAGCATTGCCAGCTGCGCTAGTCGCGAGCCGAGCCGGTTACTCACCCCTGACAGTGAGACGGGCTGCGTCAAATCGCAGAAGTAGTTGGCAAAGAAGCGGTGTCCGGGGGCTTGCGGGTCGAGCCAGTTGCCGCCCGGATAAAGCGCGGCGGCGGCCACAAAAAGGCCGCCAAATGCCGCCAACGAGAGCGCGATCAGCAGTGCACACTGGCGCTGCCGAGCATCACTGCCGCGCTTGACACACTCACGCACACCGTAGCCTAGGGTCGCACCTGCTTTGTCGGCAAGCCAGGCGCGAAACGGACGCGAAATGCCCGATGTGGCACGCTGTATACCTCATGCTGCGACGCGCTCTGGCAGATCCCACGGATCCCGATCCAGTTTTTGCCGCTCGCGCGGAAGCCGAGGCGGAAACGCCGGAGCCAGCGCAATCGGCGCCGAAGCGACGCCTGTCGTCGCGGCCCCCGGCGATGCATCGCTCGTCGCATCCCCCACCCTCTTCGCCCGATCGCGTCGATCTCGCTTGGCTCTCGCAGATCTTTGCCAACATCAAGCTCGAGGGCAATCTCGCCCACGCACGCTTCGGCGAGTACACGCTGCGCACCGCGCTGCAACCAGTGCTGAGCCTCGCGCACCACAAGCCGGTTGGCTACGAAGCACTACTGCGTGCCTACGATGCCCAGGACCGCTTGGTCTCGCCCCATCGCATGTTTCGCAAAGCCGGGGACGACGCGATCGCACTCGATCAGATCTGCCGCGCGCTGCACTTGCAGAATTGCGTCCTACAGGGCGCCGCCAACAACTGGATCTTCTTGAACGTGAGCCCCGCGCTGATCTTGGAGGGGCACTCCACGCGCGCCATCTTACCTCGCGTACTGGAACGCTATGGCGTCCCCGCGCATCGCGTGGTGGTCGAGATCTTGGAGACTTCGGCCTACGACGAAGAGAACCTAGCGCGCTGCGTGCAGTATTTCAGGGACCTCGGCTGCCTGGTAGCGATCGACGATTTCGGCGCCGGCGAATCGAATTTCGAGCGAATTTGGCGGCTCAAACCGGACATCGTGAAGCTCGACCGCTCGATGGTCGTGGAAGCCATGCGCACGCCGCGAGTGCGCCGCATCTTGCCCGGCTTGGTGTCTTTGATCCACGAAGCGGGCTGCCTGGTGGTGATGGAAGGCGTGGAAACCGCCGAGCATTCCATGATCGCGATGGAGAGCGACGTCGATTTCGTGCAAGGCTTCTACTTCGGCGAGCCCCGGTCGTGCGTGAGTCCGGACGAAGACTACCGCGAGGTATTGAACGAACTCTTTCACTGCTTCCAAGAGCGCGTGCGCCGGCAATCCAGCAGCGAGCGCTCGATGCTCGCTCACTACTCGAAGAAGTTCGAAGATGCCGCGGCGCTGCTGCGCTTGGGTGGTGAACCGGAGCACGCGTTCTCCGAATTCTTGGCCTTGGGCGGCGTGCAACGCTGCTACTTGCTCTCATCGGAAGGAGTGCAGGTCGGCGGCAACATCGGTACCCGCGAAGCGGCGCGGCGGCTCGACCCGCGCTACCTGCCCTGCGCCGACGCCGAAGGCGCCAACTGGTTTCGTCGACCCTACTTCCGTCGCGCCCTTGCCCAGCCGATGGCCGTGCAAATTTCGCGGCCCTATTTGTCGATCGCCGATGCGCGCGCGTGCGTGACGTTCTCGATCGCCATCCCCGAAACCGATGGCGTTCGGGTTTTGTGCGCGGATTTGGACTGGGAGTCCTTCGCCAGCTAAGCGCTCTCCCCGCTCAAACGTGCCCGTGCCGTGCCCGTGCCCGATTCAGGCAACCGTACCGACTCCCTTAAAGAGAGGGGGCGATCGCGATCCGGCAACGCTCGGCGCGTCACTTCTTGGTCAAAAACCGCAGTGCCTGGCGACTCGGCATGAAGAAGTAAGCTCCGCCGCGGGTCTCGACCACGCGCGGTAGCTTGCGCACGCGGCGCACGGGGCAGCCTTGAATCGTGAAATCGGAGGCTTTGAATGGCGAGTCACGACTCGCGCCCAGCAGCGGATCGGGATCGCTCGATAGCCCAGCAAAGGCAGGATTTTGCACCCAGTTCGATTGCACGAACTCGAACTGCCGACTGAGGTTCGAGTTGAAGCATAGGAAATGCAGGCCGCGCTCCTCGACCGAAGTCTGCGTGCGCAGCGCATCGATGTCGTATTCCTCGTCCACCGGGGGCCCGTAAGCGCGCCCACGGCGCAAAATTCGATGTCGATTGGTGAGCCGTAGGCGCTCTGCGCGCACGATCTCGTCTCGAGGATCGCCACTCAACTCGGGGTCATGTGGTACGGGGAGCGCAGTGTCGCGCGGGTTCGTGCGCCGGATATGCGAGCCGATCGGGCAGCGATCACCGAACGAGTCGTGATTGAGACCATAGACAAAGCTGTCGAGCTCCTTTTCTACGGGCGGCCCGGGCTCGTCCGGGAAGCGGCTGAGCGGCGTGCCGTTCGTCCAGCGGCCAACGAACTTGGCGGCCAGCCACTCACGCCCGGCGCGGCCCGGCGGCGCATCGGGCACCGTCTGACGCATTTCTTCGATATAGTTCCAGAAGCCCTGCACGTCCTGCGCGAGCTGACGGAACACCAAGTAGCTGCCGTTCTTGCCGAAATCGTGGCGATCCGCGCGACCTTCCACGGGGGCCAAGATCCCGCTCGGATCTTCGCTCGCGGGGACCTCCGGAGACAATGGTTGTTTGCCGTATTCGTTGGCTTGACCGAGCAACACCTCGCCAGCAGCGATCAAATCGTCGGTTCGGTTGCGCGGCAGGCCCGAGAGGCGCGGGTTGGCGATACCGTCGCGGAAGCCGAAGTGCTCTTTGCGGCGCGTCAGGTTCGAGGCCACCGTATCGAGCACGGTGAGCACCTTCGTGCCGTGAGCGCCACACAGCTGCGCGTCGATGAACTCTTGAATGCGCACCCAATCTTCGGGATCCGCGTCGCCTTCTCCCGCGAACACGGCGAGCAAGCCGTGCACGGGCTGTTCGGGTCGCCCCCAGCGCCAGTTCTCGGGTGCGCTTTCGCCGTCATCACCCAAGCGTCGCGCGCGACTCGCCTCGCACATGCCCTCTTGATAGGGCAAAGCGAAGCCGGAAAGCGCGGTCTCGTGCAAGCCGAGCAGGCGAAACCCATCGTGCGTGAACGCGACGTTGAAGCACAAGTCGTCCAAAAACGGCGCCTCACGCCGACGCGTGCCGCGATAAGAACCATACTGGATGCCATCCTGCACGCGGCCCAGCCAAGTGCGCGCAGCCTCGCCGTCCACGATCTGGAAAATCGCGTAGCGTGCGGCAGGTTTCTTGCCGTATCCGCTCAGGATCAGGCCCTGAATGTCCCGTAGATCTTCTGGGGTCATGAAACACCGATCAGGCGCACGGTCAGGTGAGACGACGGAACCAAGCGCGGAGCTCCGCCGCACCCGGCGGATGATGCAGACCACAGCGGATCCACGTGTTGTTGTTGAGGGCGGCGATCCCGAGTTCGGGGTACGCCGTGTAAAACACCTGTGTCGGACGCTGGTAGGCCCGGCTCCAGGCTTTGAAGCGCTCTTCGTCGCTCGCGCCGAGGCCCGTCAGGTAGCGCGTCGTCGGATACTCGGTGGTCAGAGTCCAGGCCAAATTCAAGCCGAGCGCCGCGCGATCGACGAAGTCCCCCAAATAACTCTCCCAGCTCGAATCGTAGTTGCTGAAGAACACGAGCCGCGTGTCGCCGTCGATCAACAGCCATTTCGCGAAGTGGATCGTCGGAATGCCGCCCAGTTGACCGATGCTGTTGAAATGGTTCCTGGCCATCGTATCGATGTAGCCATGCGAAAAGAGCAGCAGGGCCAGGCGCTCCGCGCCCTTCAGCGGCACGACATGAGTCAGCGCGTTTTGCAGCGCGTGATCTTCGGTCGCCGCGAGCTCTAGAAACGTCCGACGATCGGCCGCGGACCACGCCTCTTGGCGCGCGCGTTGATCGTACTCGGGGTCTTGCCTCTGCCAACGCCGGATATTCCATAGCTGGCCGAACACGAACGCGACCAGATCGCTCGAGAGGTTTCTGATCCAGGCAAATATCCCAGCGCCCAGCCCCTGACTGCGAAGCGCAGCGTCCGGTGTGAGCGGTGCCGGCTGATTGAGATCCAAGCCCGCGAGCAGCGGATCGCTGCCACAGCGCAAACGCACGTGTTCACGCGCGTCGTGGTACAGCTCGCGCAGCGGCCCTTTCGGTGCCTGCGAGAAGAAGTCGAGCAGCACGTCGCGCAGGTGCTGCTCGAGACGGATGCGCGCCAGATCACGATCGATATGGCCCTGATAGGCCGCACTCGACGGCGCTTGGCGTTCGGCCAGCGCCTCGGCCAACTCGTCGGCGCTCGGATCCGACTCGAACCCGGAGCAATACCGGAACACGGAAGCGAGTGGCTCGCGGATCGTTTCGCACAGCAGCTTCAGGTGATCGAGGCGAGCTTCGCGTGAGTCTTGGAAGGTCGTGTCGAAGTTCGACTCGAAGATCAGCGATGACTCCCGTTCTCCGTCGCCAGGTTCCTCCAACAGCACCAAGCGAGCAAAGTGGATGCCGAGTCGGGGAGCAGCGAAGATTCGCGGTCTCTTTCCGGCGCCGGTGATCTGGTCCGAAGCAATCACGCCGAGCGCGGCGCGGAGCGCTGTGAGTGGCGGAGCGCCGGCTACCTTCGCAACGACCGTGAGCGTTTCCTGACGCACGGGTTACAATCTAAGCCCGGCTTCGGCCCTTCGAGCAACCGCGCGAGGCGGCCGGCGGGTCGAAGCTCAGCGCGGCGCTCGGGGTTTGCCCAGCTTTTTTGCGAATTTCGCTGAGCGAAAGCAGTCCAGCCAATGGTCGTTCACCATGCCGACGGCCTGCATGTGTGCGTACATGATGGTCGAGCCGACGAAGCTGAACCCGCGCTTCTTGAGGTCTTTGCTGAGCGCATCGGAGACCGCCGTGCGCGCGGGAACGTCCCGACGGGCGCGGACCGCGCTCTGCAGCGGCACGCCATCCACGAAGCGCCATTGGTAGGCGGCGAAGCTGCCGAACTCCGCTTGAACCTTCAGGAAGGCGCGTGCATTTTTCACGGTCGATTCGAGCTTGAGACGGTTCCGCACGATGCCGGGATCTTGCATCAGACGTTCAATCCGTTGCGGAGTGAAGCGCGCAACGGATTGAACGTCGAAGTTTGCGAACGCCGCTCGGTACGCCTCGCGCTTGCGCAGCACGGTGAGCCAACTCAAACCGGCCTGCGCGCCCTCCAAGGTCAAGAACTCGAACAGCACGCGATCGTCGTGCACGGGCACGCCCCACTCGGTGTCGTGATAGGCGATCAGCAACGGGTCATCACCGCACCACCAGCAGCGCACTTTGCGCGTCGCCGTCGTCTTTCGAGCTGCCATGGAAAGCAGCGTGCACCAAACAGAGACTCGGCGTCGAGACGCGCCGCAGGATCGAAACAGCCGCAATGCGATCCGTTGCGATATCGCACGCCAAGTCCGAAGCCGTAGACGGTGCGGCGCGAAATCGAGTTCGCGCTCGAGCACTGCGCACCGCACTGGGTGCGTCACGGCTGACACGGGCGTCAGGGGTCCGGACACACGAAACAATTGCATTGCGAGCGTGAGACGCCGGTGGCCACGCGGCCGGCACACGCAAATGACGAAGAATGTGGAACCATTTCCAGAGTCAGCAGACTCTGCTTTGCAATACGGCGATCGAGGCACGTACGTTGCACCACCCAGACTTACGCCGCATGCACCTGCGGCCGTTGTCATAGAAACGCCACGAGAATCAGCATGCGCCCTACCCAACAAGAATTCGCAAATCCCCGAGAGTGGTTGACCCGACTCGCCGAGGAGAGCGATGGCTATCGCCGCTTGGTGCGTGAATCTGGCGGCACGGGGCGCGCTGCCTATCGTCTCGCGCGCGCACGCTGCGCGGCAACTCTGGGCACCGAGCCGTGCTTGGAGGATTTGCAGGCCGCAGCGACGCTGCTCGCAACGCGCTTGGGCAGCGGCGGCACGCTGCCGATCAAATCGCTGTTGCCGACTGCCAAATCAGCGCCCCCCGGTCCGGCCGCAACGCTTTCGCCGAGCGCGAAATCGGCACCTCCCGCTCCCCCTTCCGCGGAACGTCGCGCAAGCAAGTCTCGGTCGCGGCACGCCGCGCCTGCGCTCAGAGCCGGCTCCTAGAAGCCTTCGCTACGAATGCGTGCGTCCGGCACACCGTGCGCGACGAGCAGTCGAACGACTTCGCTCACCATCTCGAGACGCCCACAGACATAGGCGTCGAGAGGAGAGAGTGAATTCACGGCTTCGACCAGCTGCGCCTGGACTCGGCCGCGGCGGCCCGGCCAAGTATTGTCCGCGCCAGTGAGCGTCGGAATGAAATGAAAACGCGGATGGGTCGCGGCGAGCTGCGCGAAGTCATCGGCAAACAGCACGTCTTCCGGCGCGCGATGGCCAGCCAGCAGTAGTAGACGCGTGGCGGAAGCGCGCGCGAGCTCTGCTTCGATCAGTGCGCGTAGCGGCGCGATGCCCGTGCCCGCGCCTACGAGTAGCGCCGCGGGGCCTGGCGCCGCTTGCCAGACGAAAGCACCCGCCGGCCCTTCCACTTCCAGCTGGGCGCCGATCGGCAGCGCGTCCATCACGTCTGCCCCTGCGTGAATGGCCACTGCTAGCTCGAATTGTCCGGCTTTCTGGGGGTCGTTCGCGGACGCGATGGAATAGGGTAGGAAAAGCGCTTGCCCCTGATAGCCGACGACCACCAAGTGCTGCCCGGCCGCCCAAGTAAACGGCGAACGCGAAGCAAAGCGGAGCCGATGCACGCGGCTCGAAAGCGGAGCTCGAGCGAGCAGTTCGACCACCAAACGACGGGCAGGCATCTCCCGTTCATAGAAGGTTAGTCAGTTCGTTTGCCATGAATTTTTTTGGTCACGCACTGATCGCGCAGCGCAACGAGGCAACTCGCGGGCCGATCCGCGCCGAGTTCATCCTGGGCGCCATGCTTCCCGACTTTGCTTCGATGCTGCGCGCGCGTCCGCCTTCGGCGACGCTCGATGCCCTGAGCGCTGGCGTCTCATTTCATCACCAAACAGACGACGCTTTTCACGGCTCGCAATCTTTTCTAGAATTTTCCCATCTGGCTTCGAGCTTCTTGAGCAATCAGGGGGTATCCCGTGGCACCGCTCGCGCCGTCGCCCACGTCGGCGTGGAGCTGTTGTTGGACTCGGCCTTCGCCCACGAACAGGGCGCAAACGAGGCGTATTTGTCGGCGGTTGCCTGCGGATTGACAGAGCGAGTGCGCGGCCACATCCAATGGCCGACGCCTGACGCCAGCCAGCGTTTTCAGCATCTGTGCCTCAGCTTGCAGTCGCGCGGCCAGATCCAAGTAAACCCTCCCAGTGAACTCGTGGCCGAGCGCTTACGAAATATCTTGGCCGATCGCCCGCGCCTAGCGATGGACGAGCATGGGCTATCCGTTGTACGGAGGTGGATTGAAATGGCCCGCGCGCAGATCACGTCCGGCGCGCCGCAGCTGCTACGCGAAGTCGAGCAGCGCTTACGCCCGCCCCGCTAGCACCACAGCCACACTACTCGAAAAGGAATATTGATGCGCTTCACGCAAACCTGCGTCGTGCTCGGCTTGCTGTCAGCACCCGCGTTGGCCTCGGCTCAAATCAAACAGCCGGGCGCTCACCGCCTGTACCCCGTAGAGCTCGAGCCGCACTTGCTCGTGCAATGGAACGACTCGTGCGCCAGCGATGGCTTTGGTCCCGGTTTTCGCGCGACAATTCCGTTTTTGGACAATGGCCCGATCCCCAAGATCAACAACAACATGGGCATCGGCTTCGGCTTGGACTGGGCACACTCCGGCAGCAACTCGCGCTGCGCGGCCTACTACCGAAACGGCGTCTACTACGGCAACGGCTACACCTCGGACGTTTGGCAGATCCCGGTGGTCGTCCAGTGGAACTTCTTCCTATTGCCCAAGGTCAGCGTCTTCGGTGAGGCAGGCCTCGTGCTGCAGCACCGCCGCTACGATGGCAATTTCAACTGCGGCAATGGTAACGTCTGCGATGGCGTCGGCAGCGACAACGGCGTAGACGCCTCTTTTGCCGCCGGCGGGCGGTTCCTCATCTCTGATTCGGTCGGCTTTCTGCTCCGTCTGGGCTATCCATACATATCGGCCGGCGTGTCGATCTTGCTGTAGGCTTCCCCGAGAGCCTCGGCTTGCTCGAGACTCTGCCTGCCCATGGAACACCGCGCTCCCCCTTCGACCAACATCGCTGCCACGATTTTTCGCGATCTGCGCAGCCAGATCTTGAAGGGGATGCTGAAGCCGAGCGAGCGGCTACCGGGCGAGCGCGAGCTCGCCGCGCAGTACGGAACCAATCGCAATACACTGCGCGAGGCGGTGCGCATGCTCGAGCAAGCGCGCCTGGTTACCGTGCGCCATGGCCAAGGCGTAACCGTCGCGGATTTTCGCAAGACGGGCACCATGGAGCTTTTGCCTCCGTTCTTGGAGAACACCGGCAACGCCGCCGAGATCCACGCGCTGCTCGAGGACATCTTGCCCGCGCGCCTACTGGTGCTGGAGTTTGCAACCCGCTTGGCTGCCAAGCGCGCGAGCACGGACGACATCTCGCGCCTGCGCGACATCACCGAGCTCTTGATCGCCGCCTTCGAGCGCCGCGATCCGGTGGTGATCGCCCACGGCTTCCAACGCTGGCTGGATGCGTTGCTGGACGCCGGGCACTCGGTTGCCGTTCGTTGGATCGCCAACCCGTTCTTGGATGCCTACCGCGAGCTGCTCGATCGCTTTCCCGCGTTGTGGATGCTCGAGCCCAGCTTTCCGCAACATTTGCGCGATTTGGTAACGACACTGGAAGCCGCGGACGAAGAGAAATCGATCGCGGTCACGCGCGAGTATTACCATCGCGTCGACACCATGTTGATGCGCGCGCTGGCCAGCCTCGTCCCCAAAGGTTAGCGCGCCGGCTCTCGGCTCAGCACGTGTTGGGCGCGCTCGAGCCACGCGCGAATGCGCAGCGGAGTTTCGGTAGCCGAAACCTCGGCGAGGCCCGCGCTGGGCAGCGGCACACTGGATTTGGTCGACCAAAAGAGCACTGGCCCCGCTTCGGCCGCTCGCAGCCCCACCACGAAGCGTGCCGCCGCCTTCGCGCTGTACGTGCCGTCGAGCGCGGGCAAAGCGAGGCGCTGCCAGAGTGCCTCGGCTTGGCTTCCCGCGACGCTTGGTTCGCCATAACCCGGGCCGAGATAGCGCCCGTCGACCTCGAAGCGTGCTCCCAACGTCGCGCTATCCAAGCGCGGCACCTCCGAGCCCGCGAGCTCACGCAGCAAATGCGCCGTGCGCGCCGCCAGGTGCAGAATGCGCAGTCGGCTCGTCACTGGCCAGGGCGACACGCGAACCGAGGTCAATCGCGGCAGCGTAGCCGGCTCGAAACCAACACGAAAGTGCGCCGCTAGAGCCAGGCCCACCAGCAAGCCCGCCGAAGTGCAGGTGGAACCGACCGCGACGATCACGCGGCGCGGCGCGGGCAACACGCCCGCCGCGACTTGCCGTCCGAGTTCGATCCCCGCGGACACATAACCCAACGCACCGAGCGGTGTCGCCCCCCCCGGCACCATCACATAAGACGTCGGTTCACGCCTCGCGCGCGTCCACGCCAAGCCGAATGGAAACACGCTCCAGTGAGGCAGTGCGTGAAGCTTGGCGCCGCTCACTGCCAATGCCCGCAGGTTGAGGTACGCGGCCTCGGACACCGGTTGAGGGAAGAGCAACGCACTCGGCGTGAGCCCGACACGCGGCGCGTGGAGCGCGGTGGCCAGTGCGTGATTGGAACCGAAGGCACCCGTTGCCAGCACGCCCGCATGCCCGCGCGCGCGCGCCTCGGCCAGCAGCAGCTCGAGCGTGCGCACCTTGTTGCCCCCATAGATGTCCGACGAAATGTCGTCGCGCTTGATCCAAGCGTCGCTCGCGCGGGCGCCGAGTTCACGCGCGAGGGCTGCAAGCGATTCGACGGGGGTCGGGAAAGTGCCCAACGCTACGCGGGCCACGCGCTGCGAGAGCTTCGGAAACAGTTCGAAGAGCGGAAAGCTCACGGGAGCAGCCTAGCCTCTCGGGGCACGGTCCGAGGGCTAAGCATTTGTGCACTGTATTTCTGTCACGGACGGTGTTAGTCGTCCTCGCTTCGGTTCGGGAGCGCGGCATGCCCCAGAAATCAAAAAAGCCCCACGAGAAGGCCAAAAAGCGTGCATTGGGTGCACCGGCCAAAAGCAAACCCGCGGTCGCCAAGGCGCCGCGGATGGTCGTCAAACGTTCAGCGGTCGCCAAGCCCAAGCCGAAAGCGAAGCTAGCGCCGAAGACGAAAGCCAAGCCCAAAGCCAAGCCGGCGCAAGCCAAGGCCAAGCCGGCGCAAGCCAAGGCCAAGCCGCCCGCGCCACTGCCCGGCCGAGCCCGCGGGCAGGTGAAGAACTCGCCCAAACCGGTCAAAGCCGGTCTAGGCGGCAAGGCCGCGCGTCCAAAGCCCGTGCTGCGCAAGGCGCCGGTCAAGGCCGCAGCGAAACCCAAGCCGCGCCCCCCCAAGCCGGAGCCGCGCAAGATGCACGCGCTGATCCTACCGCCCAGGCCGAAGCGACTCGCGGCACGGCTCCTCGTCGCACGCGCGCCCCGTGCCGCGCAGGTGGAAGAAGCCCCGCCGGAAGAGAGCCTCTCGCCGCCCCTGAGCGCAGCGGCCACCCGAGCCACGATCAAGCTCGTCTCCGTCGAGCCCACGGCGATCATTCCCACCGCGGCGTCGCACATCCGCGCGCGCGCGCGCGACCCCCGGCCCCCCATCACGCTCGATACCTGGCGAACAATCGAAGACCTCTCGGCGCGTCTCGGTCGCGCGCCGCTGAATGACGAGCAGCGCGTCGCCATCCGCTCCGCGTTGGAGGGCAACGATAGCGTCGTCGTGCTTCCGGACGACGAGCGCGCGGTCAGCTGCTACCAGCTCGCCGCCTTTCAGCTCACTCAGCCGACCGTCGTAGTCTCGCCCGTGTCGCCGGAACTCAAAGCTCAGTACGAAACGCTGAGCATGCGAAAGCTGCCCGTCGTATGCCTCTCGGGCGAGCTCAGCGGCCCCGAGCGCAGCGCCGCACTTGCCCGTGTTTCGCGCGGCGGCGCGCTCTTGGTGCTGCTCAATCCGGAAGGCCTGCACGCGCCGGATGTCGCACAGGCATTGGCAAAGTCAGGCGTCGCCCTATTCGTCGTCGAAGAAGCGCATTGCACCTCGCAGGCCGCGCATGAGTGGCGTCCCTCCTATGCCGAGCTCCGTGTCACCCTGAGCGGGTTGGGTTCACCGCCCGTAATGGCGATCACCCGCGTCGCGACCGCAGCCGTGCGGCGAGACATTCGCGAGCGTTTGGGTCTCGAGGCCCCCGTCACGATCCAATCGCCCCCCGTGCGCGAGAATCTCCAGATCGTGACCAAGCTCGCGCGCGGCGAAGGCCGTCAAGCAGCGCTGGTGCGCTTGGTCGAGCGCCTCACCCTCCCCGGCATCGTCTTCTGCGCGACGCCGCATGACGTCGACAGCGTGTACTCTGCGCTGCGCGGTGCGGGCATCGCCGCACATCGTCACCACAGCGGCATGACCGCCGGGGATCGAGCGGCAGAGCTGATGAACTTCGGCTTGCCCGGGGCTCGGTCGGTCATGGTCGCAGTCAGCGCGTTCGCGCCGGGGAGTGGTTTGCCGGGCATCGGCGAGCAAGCGGAAGCAAACAGCGGCTTCGGCCGTGGCCCCAGCCGGCGGGATTTGCGCTTCGTGTTGCACTACCAGTCGCCGGCCTCAATCGAGCAGTATTTGCGGGAAATTCAGCGCGCGGGCGGCGACGGCTTGCCGGCTATTTGTGTCCTCATGCATGAGTCCAGCCACCGCAGCCTGCACGAGGTGATGCTGTCACAGCAGCGCTTTCGCGCCACGCATCTTGCGGAACTCGGCCGCGCTCTGGAGACTCCCGCGCTGGAAGGGCGCACTGTCTCGATCGAATCGCTAGCGCTCAGCAGCGGTCAAAGCCGACGCACGACTGACCGGCTCAGCGCCCTCTTGGCCGATGCGGGCGTGGTCTCGCGCGCGGCCGGTTGGGTGCGCGTACTGTGCACTGCCTCGGAGCTGGACGATGCCTGCCGTCGCCTCGGCGCGCAACTTTACGCGCTACGCGAGCAAGACGCACGTCGGCTCGCGTCCGTGAGCGCACTGGCCGAAGCGGCCGAGTGCAAGCTCTCTTGCCTGAGCCAGTACCTCGGTGAAGGCACGAGCCAAGGCTGCGGTCGCTGCAGCGCGTGCGTCAGCGAACTGCTTGTTCCGAGTCAAGAATCACTCGTTCCGCAAACCTCAGCGCGCCGCACAGTGGTGCACGAATTCGCGGTACAACCGGTGAGTGCACCCGTGTCGGGCGTGGTGCCGCGCGGCACGCAGCCCAGCCATGACCCGCTGACCGCCAAGCTGGCTGAGTTCGGTGTGGCCGGCCGCGGTCCGCGCGAATAGCCGGTACGGATCGAGCCGCTCGAGTATCGAGTGCGCGGCGCTTGCACGCGCCTTTGGCTGGCCCGTGCCTGGCTATTTCCGCCGGACAGCGTGGCTCAATTCGTACACGCGGCCTGGACGGTTGCGGTGTGCTCGCCAGCTGCACTCGTCTTTTGCATGCTGGCGACATTCGAACGCATGCGACGCGATGTAGGCAACGATTGATCGCAGTGACGATTTTGCGCGCCTGCCTCGTGCGCGCCTAGTCCAGCGAGGGTAGATCTGGTACTAGTTCCAGATCGACTGGATTGCCGACTTTGGTAAAGTCAATTCCCCAACCTCACGCGATCTCGACTCTGGCCCGCACCTCTTTGCTCGCCGGTGGCGCTGCTTGGCTGCTCCTGGGCGCCGTCGGCTGCGGAAACGCCGACCCGAACATGTTCGGCAGCGGGCAGCTAAATGCCACCGGCAGCTCCAACGCCGGTAGTGTCAGCGTGCTGGCCGGTAGCGCGGGCCTAGCCGGCAGCGGCGGTAGCCCCAGCGGTGGAACCGGCAGCGCCGGTGGGGATTCGTCTGCCGGAAACACGGGGGACCTGACCACCGCGGGCAGCGGAGGCAGCGGCGCGGGCTGCGCGTTTTCTTGCGGAGAGGGCGGCCGCGGCGGAAGCGGCAGCGCGGGTGCAGGCGGGGCGGCCGGCGACAACGCGGAGGCCGGCAGCGGTTCGGGCTCCCCGGAATGCGCGGCACTCTCCACGAACGCCACGTACTCGCCCGCTACGCAGCACTGCTACTTGGTCGACACGGAACTCCGGACCTTCGCCGCCGCGCAGGCGCACTGTAAGGAGCTGAACGCACACCTGGTCACGCTCAGCAGCGAAGCCGAAAACGACTTCGCCTGGAGCCTTCACGGTGACGAGCATTGGATCGGCTTGCAAGACGGCAAAATGCCGCGGCAATCCGGAGTCGGCACCTATGCCTGGGTGACCAACGAGCCGCTGGAGTACACCAATTGGTCTGCGGATCAGCCCAACGCCACCAAGACCGAGTGCGTGGAAGGCGGCGCTTGCTACGAGCATTGCGTCAACCAATGGAAGGGCGGCGACCACGAGAGCCAGTGGAACGACCGCTATTGCATGCACACCATCGTCTCGATCTGCGAGTGGGATAGTGTGCCTTGAGCGACTCCCCAACGGCGGCCTCCCTTGCCATCGGGAGCACCGTGCGCCAGGGTAGCAGCGTCAAATGGCGCTTCCCTCGTCGTCGCCGCAGATCCTGCTGACGAGTGCCGGAAGAGCCTGGCGTGGGCTGAATGCCGATCTCCTGCGCGTTCCGCGCGGGTTGTCGCGCGTGCCGGGCGGCGAGCTGCATAGCCTGGCCATTCACCATGGTCCGCCCGTCAACGCTGATTGCCGCTGCGGTGGTCTGCGCATGCGCCGAGTGCAAAAGGCGGGCGATATCGACATCGTTCCGGCCGGCATGGACGGCGCCTGGGAGGACGACGCCGACTGTCAGATCCTGCGCTTGAGCCTGCAGCCGTCGCTGCTCCATCGGGTTGCAGAAGAGCTCGGACGAGATGCAGGAAAGACCGAGCTGCTGCCGAGGCTTCAAGTGCGTGACGCACGCATCGAAGCGATTGGCTGGGCAGTCAAGGCGGATCTGGAGGCCGACACGCCGTCCGATCCGCTCTATGTCGATTTTCTGGCCAACGCCCTCGCGGTTCGGCTGATCGAAATCGCGCACAGCCGTTCCCCAGAACCAGAAGGTCGTAGCGCCGCAAGGCTATCGGCGCGTCAGCTGCGGATCCTGACGGAGTTCATCGAGACCCATTTGGATCAAAAGCTACGACTTGCCGACTTGGCGACCGTCGTAGGGGTCAGGATCACTCGCTTGAAGGCCCTGTTTCGCAACAGCACCGGCGTTCCCGTGCATCAATACGTCATGCGTCGTCGCATCGAATATGCGCGCGCGCTGATCGCTACGACGGCGATGCCAGCAAGTGAGGTTGCGCTCGCAGCCGGTTTCGCTCACCAAAGTCACATGGCCTCGACCATGCGACGCCTCCTCGGCCAGACGCCGAGCGAGATCGTTCGAACCGGGCACGAATTCCGGCCGAATTTGCGCAAACCCGACTGAATCTGCGCGACGCATCGAGCTTGGTTCCCTAGGTCTTGCTCTTCTTCAGCAAGGAAGTGAACCATGTTTGCGATCATCGGCGCCGCGGGAAAAGTCGGCTATTCAACCTCATTGGCGTTGCGCAAGGCAGGCGTCCAGGTCCGGGCGGTCCTGCGCGACGAGACAAAGGCAAACCGCCTTCGGGACATCGGCTGCGAGATCGCTCTAGCCGATGTCCAGGATCCGGTCGCCATCGGCAGGGCAATCGCAAATGCGGACGCCGTGCAAGTCATTCTTCCACCTCCGTTGCAGGCCGAGGACGCGCTCGGCGCGATGCAGCGGATCATCGCAAGCTTGGGCGAGGCGCTGGAAGAGGCGTGTCCGCAGCGCGTGCTCGCAATTTCCGACTACGGCGCTCATGTCCGCGAGGACATCGGAATGCCCAGCGTGTTCCGAATCTTCGAAGAGCGCCTGCGACGACTTCCCATGCCCAAAGTGTTCCTGCGATCGGCGGAGCACATGGAGGGCTGGGGCGCCTTTATTCCGGGGGCCATCGCGAGCGGCAGCCTGCCGAGCTTGCACCAGCCAATCGACCTGACCTTTCCCACGGTCTCAGCAGCAAACGTTGGCCTGATTGCCGCTGAGCTCCTGCTTCGCCCAAGCACGGGAACGGATCTGCAAATCGTTCACGCCGAAGGGCCGCACCGGTATAGCGCCGCTGATGTGGCCGCGGCGTTGAGCCAATTGCTGGGACGCACGATCACCGCACGGGCGCTGCCGCGCTCCCAATGGCAGGCGGGCTTGGAGCGGCTTCTGAGCCCAAGCGCCGCAGAGCTTGTGATTGACCTGTACGATGCCCACAACGAGGGAGGGCTCGTCGATGTCGAGCCCAACCAAGGCGAGGTTCGACGCGGCGACACCGAATTGATTGAGGCGCTTCGGCCACTCGTGCCGCCCGCGGCACAAGCAGGGCCCACGGAAGAAAATGAGACTACGGCATTGGCCCTCGTTCGAGAATTCTTCCACGCGACCGTGGCCACCCCTGACGGTTTCTGGAACTCCTTCGAGACCTATTTCGACGACACGACAGTCTGGGAGAATGTCGGCGTGGCCAGAACAGTTGGGCCGAACGAGGCCGCGAACTTCGCTCGCGCGTTTCCCGTGGACTTCGATCACATGCGGATCGAGGATCTCGTCTTGTCCGGCGCCGGCAATCGGGTCTATGCCGAACGGCTAGATCACTTCTGCGCACACGACGGCACGATTATCCTGACCGTGCGCGCGCTTGGTGTGCTCGAGGTCAAGGGCCGAAAGATCGCGCATTGGCGCGACTATTTCGATACGGCCGGCTTCGCCGCTGCTCTTGGAAGGCAATCGGCATGAGTCACGGAGGCTCGCGAGCGTGCTATGCGAGCCTCCGTGAAGCATAGCGAGCAACTCGGATTCGGCCTTCCCACCGCGGGCGTGATTGTCAATTTGGCGACATTGTGTGCGCGCGTGCGCGCGATTCCCCTCTTGCCAGAGCCCGACAACGACGCGCTCGCACACTTGGACATTGCCAAGCGCCTACTGGCCCAGCCCTTCCGACTGAATCTGCATTGGGTCTGGCTGCCCGGCTATCACTACTACTTGTACGCGCTGTTCAGCTTGGGCACGCGCCCGGAGGCGATTCGCTTCATCAACGCAGGTCTCGCGCTCGTGCTCTCACTTCTGCTCTTCGGTTACGCGCGAACGCGCAGCAAGCATCCGACCGTGCCCTGGCTCGCAGCGCTGTTTTGCGCCGTCGCGCCGATCGTGAATTTGATGGGGATCTCTGCGCAACAGGAGACCCTGTTCTCGATCTTGGTGCTGGCCTGTGCCTGGGCCATCGAAGCTCGACGCTTCTTCAGCGCCGGGCTGCTGCTCGCGATAGCCGCCATGGTGCGCTACGAAGCGTGGGGCGCGGTGGGCGTGATCGCGGCCCTGGGCGCCGCCCAGTACTATCCCACGCTCGCCAAGCGCTTGCCGCGCTTTGCACGGGGACAGAAAGAACTGCTCATCGTGGCCACACCGGCGTTGCTCGCGATCTTCGGTTGGCTGACCGTGCAGCGCGTTGCCAGCGGCAAATGGTTCAGCACCTTGCACGAGCTGTTCCGATTTACGAAGAACCAACGCGCCGTATTGTCGCACGGCGCATGGATGGATTTGTTCTGGTTTCCCGTGATCTTGCCGCTATTTTTGTTTGGCCTCGCGCTGCCGCTCGCGCTCGTCGGGCTCGAACGAGCGTGGAACACGGGCTTCCTAGTGCCGGCGGGAATTCTAGGGTTCTTGACCCTGAGCTACGCTTCGAAGGGTTCACTCGGTAGCGGTCGCTACTTCGAAGCGCTCGCGCCGTTCGTGTGCTTGTGCGCTGCCGAAGGGATCGTGCGCCTCAGCGAACGGCGCCCGCCTGCGCTGCTCTGGCTCTCCGGCGCAACGACCGTGTGTTTGGCGGCTCTGAGCGTGTGTCTGATGCGCTGAGCCGGCATTTCACCGCAAGCCCATTCGAATACGCACATCGGAGCCTCACGACTGACATGTAGAGCAGGACAATCGAAAAGATAACTAAAAACCTGGCCTACCCAACCCCAATGTTTCGAGACTGTCTTGTTCCGTATCGCAGCGGGGTAAGGCCATCCGAATCGAGCGAGGTGAGCAAGCGCCCAGCATGGCCGGGGCACTCGGTCCGCCGGCATTTCGCCGCTCGAGCGTGATACTCTGACAGGATGTGTCGGGTGTCGCCGAGATGGCTGATTGGGGTTTTGGTGTGGGGCTTCAGTGTGGGAGCCGCTGCGGCAGACGCGCCCGCAACGACGCAAGAGGCCTACGATCGCAAGTACACGGAGGAGCTGCGAGAGCTCGATAGTTCGGCAGTCCCGCTCTTCGAGCAGGCCAATCGCGCGCGCACTGCGAACGACCACGCCACCGCGGAGCGGCTGTTTGCCGAGGTATTTCAGCGCGCGCCCAGTTTTTATCATGCGGAACGCCGCCGCTGTCACGAGTTGGGCCAGCTCAACCGTCGAGTAGAAGCGCTGGCGCTCTGCCGCGACGCGGTCGAGCATGCGCCGACTGTGACCAACTTGAGTGGCCTCGCGACGGAGTTGCTACAGAAATCAAACGCTGAGTCGCCCCTTTCAGCCGAACTGGACGAAGCGAGCGGGCTACTCGATCGCGCGGAGGCGCTCGACCCGCGTGACTTGATGACCACGGTGACGAGGTGTCGGATCGAGCTCGCGCGCCGCAACGTCGCCAACTTTCAGGCATGCGTCGTTCAATTGGAAGCGATCGCGCCAAACGAGGCCAGCACCGCCTGGTTCGCGTGGCTAGCGGCGCTGTCGAACGGTGATTTGGATGGGGCAGAAGCTCAGCTGGAACGCGCCAAGAGAAACCATGCGCCAGCAGAAATGATCGCAGCCATGGCGGACGGCATCTCGGAAAACCGCCCTTGGACCAGCGCCTTGTTTCATTGGACGTGGCGCGTGCTCGCAGGTTGGGCGGCGCTCTCCGCGCTCTTGGTGCTGGTGGGAATGGCGCTGAGCTTCCTGACGCTGCGCACCGCTGAATCGTGGAACGCCGACTCTGCGCGGCGCACTGCGACCTTGCGTCGGATCTACAGAGCCGTGCTGTTCGTCGCCTCTGGTTTGTATTACGTGTCACTACCGCTCGTGCTGCTCAGCGCGCTCGGCGCGGCCGCTGGCCTGATCTACGGTATGTTCGTGATCGGCTGGGTTCCGATCAAGCTCGCGATCATCGTGGTGTTGATGGTCTTTGCCACGGGAACCGCGATCGTGAGGAGCGTGCTATTCCGGCCGAGCAACGAGGATCCCGGGGTGCGGGTCGATCTCAGCGCGGAGGGCGAGCTGCGCGCCACGCTCCACGAAGTCGCGGAGCACATCGGGACGCGCCCGGTCGACACCGTTTACATGACACCCGACACGAATCTAGCCGTCTTCGAACGCAAAGGCGGGGAACGCTGTTTGCTGATTGGCGCGGGCGTGCTCGAGCGCATGCCCCTCGACGCCTTCAAAGCCATCTTGGCCCACGAATACGGACACTTTTCCAACCGCGACACCGCCGGCGGGGAATTTGCGCTCGGTGTCCGTCGCTCGCTGCTCAACCTGATCATCGGCCTTGCGCGCTCTGGGCATGCCACGCCCTGGAACCCCGCGTGGTGGTTCGCCAACGGCTTCTATCGTGTGTTCCTCCGTATCTCTCAGGGCGCATCTCGTCTGCAGGAAATCCTCGCCGATCGACGCGCTGCCGAAGTGTATGGAGGCGCTGCGTTCTCGACCGGCCTCAAGCACGTCGTCGCATGCAGCCTCACCTTCGACGATCACGTGAATGGAGCCATCACGCGCGCAGTCGCCGCCAAAGAGCCACTACAAGGCCTATGGTCTCCTCCGGAAGCAGTGACCCCCGAAGCTGGCGAGACGCTTGACGCCCCCGCTAGGAACAGCACCGAGCAGCTCGCCGAAGCGCTCGCACGCACGCCTTCGCCTTACGACAGCCACCCTGCTCCAAACGACCGAATTCGCTGGCTCGAGGGCGTGACCGGAAGACTACCGCCCGCGCTCGACCCAACTCAGACCGCATGGAGCCTGTTCAGCGAGCGGAGCAAGCATGAACACGAATTGACACTGTTCGTCTACGAGCGCCTCGCAGAACAGGGCGTGCACTTGCCCGCGCCGCCGAAGTCGTGACCTTGAATTCTGGTTGTTGATGGTCACGCGCGACTGCGCGGGGCGTCGTAGCCTTCGGCGGCGTGGTGCGAGCGCGGCGTGGCGATCACCTTGCGGCAAATTGCCGAATCTGGTGCGCGTGCGGGCTTTCGGGAAAACGAATCAAGAACGCGCGCGCGCGTTGCTCGGCGGCCGCAACTTGACCGCTACGATAGAGTAGCTCGATCGTCAGCGCCTCGCGCTCTTGGTACAGCTCGGGCGCCGGGAATTGGCGTCGCGCGGCCTCGAGTGTAGCAAAAGCATCAGTCAACTTACCCACACGGAGTTCGGCGCGAGCTTGCCGGAGGGCAAGCGTTTCGGCCTCGAGCTGGCTGGTCCGCGCGCTGTTCGCCCGTGCGGGGTCGTCGAAGCTGCCGGTGGATGGCAGAGCAGGGCCCGGATTCGGGGAACCGTGAGCGATGGCGGTCACGCTCGCATTGCTGCGCGGAGTCGTGGGAAGTCTCGAGGGCGGATCCCCGCTCGGGGCTGAGGGGACGGGGCTGGACACGGGCTCGGCGAACGAGCGTTCGGCGTCGCGACTCATCACTCGCGAAGGCCGCGCGGAGATCGTCGCTTGCTGCGCGGTGGGAGTCGGCGCGCGGCGTGGGTCGATTCGATTCGAGACTTCACTGACACCCTGCGCTGCACCGTAGACAGCGAGGCCGACGATGAAGCCTTTGGCGACGGCCAGCCAGACGGCGCCCGCCTTGCCGACGCTGGTCGCGGCGGCGCTTGCGCCAGCGGCTGGAGGGCTGGCCGTCACAGCGGCCAGTGGGGCGATGGCGAGGGTAGCCATCAAACCGTCCCAGACTTGGTCCTGCTTCGCTCGGGGCGGATCGCGTTCGAGCCCGGAGCGCAAGATGGAGCGCTCGAAATCGTCGGCCTCGCTGGCCTCATCCAACCAATGCTTCAATTCACTCATCGCTCGCCTCCAATTCGGCGTAGTTCGAAGTGCTCGCGCGCTCGCTGGCGCTCGATGGTGCGGCGAAAGATTTCGCGCGCCAGCCGCAGACGCGAGTGCACCGTCGGCGGCGGCACATCCAAAATCGAGGCCACCTCTTCGCCAGTTCGGCCTTCCAACTCGAAGAGCGTGAACACTGCACGCTGTTCGATGGACATCGCGTCGAGCGCAGCCTCCAGCAGCAGTCGACGTTCGTCGAGCTGCTGGGCCTCCGCATCGATAGCGAGGGCGCGCGCGGCATTCTCGGGTGGCTCCACGTCTTCGTTGAGCTGCTCGTGGCGAAAGGCCGCGTTGCGTCGTCGGTTGCTGGCGACACGTAGACAGATGGCATAGATCCAGGTCGTGATGGGGCGTTCGAAGTCGAACTCGGGCAGCCGTCGATACACGACCAAAAACACGTCTTGAGCGGCGTCATTCAGATCGCGCGCGGCGATGCCCAGCCGCCTGAGCGCACGCCAGGCGAACACGAAGTGCTGGCGATAGGTGCGCTCGAAATCGCCGAGCTGCGCATCGCGCGATTCGCCGCTCGTCACAGATGCCCCCTCAGCCCCAGCGAAACCAGCGCGGCCACCGACGGCGTGCGGTAGGCGCTACTGCGCACACCGTTGCTTTGCACGTCGAATCCCTGCTCCAGCAGGGGAACCACTGCTTCTGCTCCGAATACCCAGGAGAGTGAATGGGTCAGGCGAAAAGCAGCCTCCGGACCGATGCCCAACGCGAGCCACAACGAGTGTTCGGCGAAATTGTCCTGGTAACCTCGTCCACTACTGGCAAGGGAGCCAACCTGCGGAGTGGCGCACCATGCCAGGCTCGCGCGATCCACGTGGCCCAATGCCAACGCACAGACCTGCAAGAACGCGAAGCTCAGTCGCAGGTCGACGCTGCGCGAGCCATCGACTTTGCTGTCCGGAAGCACGAACGTACCGCCTAGTGCTACGGACCAACGTGCGCTGGGGCGAAAGCCCAAGCCGACGCCGAGGAAAGGTTCGCTGTGCTCGAGTAAGTTGAAGGTGAGACCGGCAGCACCGTCAACGAAGAAGCGTGATTCTCTGGCGGCACTCGTAGCTGGTGCTTTGGGCTCGGGTGACCTCTTCTTGGCAACTGGCTCAGGTCTGGGCGACGAAGATGGTGGGGTTTCGTAGGGGTCCAAGAACATCGCCAGTGTGACCGCTACGGCATCAGCCAGACTGGCGCAGCTCGGTCCCAAATCTTCCAGGGCGCGGGTGCCATGGCGCCGCCCAAAGGTGCTAATTTGGGCGTTATATCCCGAAAAATCGTGGCTAATCGCGACTTGCACCCAGGTCTCGATCGGGCTTGCAGAAGAGCCAACGCCAATCACGTTCGTGCCAGCGACGGCGCGCACTCGCTCCGCCAATGCGTCGGCGTCCGGGCAGTCTCGCGCGCCGTCGCCGCGAATGACGACGAGCGAAGCGCGTGGCTCGGCCTGCGCCGCGCCACGGCTGCTCACACTCAACGCAGCGACGAACGCCAGACGCCCCACCATGCGCACCGCGCAGCGATCAGTAGGGATGTTTCGCACCGCAGTTTGGTTCGACGCATTCCGCCTGCTGATCGGCGTAGTACTCCGAGCCCTTGGGGATGCAGTAGGAGCCAGCGAGGCCATTCGAGGCTAGATGAAGATCATCGACCAAGTGCTCGCACTGCATCGACTCTGGGCACGTGCAGTACGGCCCCGGCCCGGTCCCGGCACACTGGCAGCTGCAGATCGAGGCAACTGCCGCTTGGCGCTCGACGAGCTGCGGTTTGACGGCGTTCGGAAATGGTAGAGGGCTGTTCGGAAGGGAACAATCTCCGGCGCCCGCAATCTGCCCGTACGGACAACTCACCAAACCCTGGAAGTGGTTGGCGACGCAAATGCCGGAAGTGCAGCCCGCAAATCGGTCAGCCACGTTGACCTCGTGAACGTCGCCAACCACGCCGGTCGCGCAAACTTCACCCAGTTTCCGAGGCGCCAGCGTGCCCGTGCAGCTGAGGAAGTCGTACACGTCGAGCGCGCCGGTCTCGTCGAACGTGGCAGCGAGTAGGTCCTGGTTGCCCATGAAGCGGAGCCTCTGCGGCTGAGGCGCGGGGCAGTCCGCCACGAGCTCCGCTTGCTGCTCCCCGCCATCCGCGGAGACATAGCACCAGCCCATACTCTCGGGACTTACCTCGGGTTCGGTCTTGCATTCGATCAGACTTTCGCCGATCGCTTTCGGGTACTCACAGGCGCAAAAACTCGAGCAAGCCGGTCGACTCCCGATGTCGCACTGCCCGCTGGTCTGGAGATATCTGCGAATTGCATCGGTCAGACTGGCGGTGCTCGGCACGAGGCCCGGTTCCTGGCAATCGCACGCAGCACCTTTGCGCGTCGTGAGTATTTGGCAATCGCTCTCGTTCAGCGGCACGGGCAGGCATTGATAGGGACGCGGATCCGGGTCGCCGGGCTGTGCCGCCATGGGGATGAAGGCCAAACTCCTGGGCTCGTCGGCGCCTCCGGCCGCGGGCGCTCCCGGACTCGGATTGCCAGCGCTGCCGTTGGTGACAGGCGTCCCCACCCCTGAGCCATCGCTGCCCACGAGCGGGGTCTCTCCCGTACAACCCCCCAGCCCCAGCAAAATCATGCCAATTCCCCACGCTTGTTTCACCATGCTGCGCAATTTGCCTCCAGTGAAGGTTCGCCTTCACTGGGTCAATGGCGAGGGGCGCTGACTTTGATCAATTTGTTTCAAGCCAGCGACGAAATCAGCGCCGGCAGCTCGGCTAGGCGCCGGATCACGGCATCCGGGACGACGTCTCCGATCGGCGGCGAGCCAGAGTGTGGTCGCCATACGCCGCGCATACCCAGCTGCTGGGCCCCCCACACGTCGTCGATCGGGCGATCGCCGACCATCACCGCGCGCTCCGGAGCCACCCCAAGTCGCCCGAGCACGTGTAGGAACGCTTCGCGGTGCGGCTTGCTATGGTTCATGTTCGAGGTGTACGCCCGCACGTCGAGCAACCCGAGCAAGCCATCTCGCTCGAGGAAGTGCTCATGGTACGCTTCTGGCCAATGCGTGTTCGAGAGCAGTCCGAGCTTGAGGCCTGCGCCGCGCAGAGCGCGCAAGCTCTCGACCGCGTCCGCATGATGCCGGATGTGAGGAGTCCAAGCATCGAGGTGGCGCTGCGCGGTCTCATCGACCACGGCTTGAGTCACGTCCAGACCGAGCGCTTGCGATTCTGCGGCCAGGATCTGTTGCAACGTGCCCGTCTTCTGTGACGTTTTGACTCCGTCCCAATAGCGCAACTCGGCGGCGAGCAGCTGCGCGGTGAGCTCCGGCTCGGGACGACCCGTGGCACGTGCCAAATGCGCCGCCGCCAGCTTCCACATGTCGTACAATTCAATCTCGGCGTACTCCGACAGGGTTCCGCCCCAGTCGAAGATCACCGCCTCGATCCCATTTTTGATCCGCATTTCTGGGGCCATTCTGCCTGCCCGTCGCGCGGACGACAATCCGCTCGCCGCGCGCACTTCCCTGGGCCTCGTTTTCTGTACTACGGAGGAGAGATGACCATGCATACCGCAGTGTTGATCCCTGGTGACGGCATCGGTCCGGAGGTGAGTGATGCCGTGCTCAGCGTGCTCGAGGCGGCGAAGGCGCCGGTGAGGTTCGAGACGCATCACGCCGGGCAAACCGCGCTCGATTTGAAGCTGGGCGACACGTTGCCCGAGAGCACGCTGAACGCAATCCGTCAGTACCATGTGGCTCTCAAAGGCCCGTGCACGACTCCGATCGGGAAAGGCTTCAGCTCGGTGAACGTCGCGCTACGCAGAACGCTGAACCTTTACGCTGCCGTGCGGCCGATCCGCAACATGCCGGGCGTGAAAACTCGCTTCGACAACGTCGACCTGGTGATCGTTCGCGAGAACACGGAAGGTTTGTATAGCGGCATCGAGAACGTGATCACCGACGGCGTGGTGGTCAGCATGAAGGTCGCCACGCGCGTCGCCTGTCATCGCATCGCGCACTGGACGTTCCGCTACGCCACCCACAGAAAGCGCCGTAAAATCAGCGTTTTTCACAAGGCGAACATCATGAAGCTGAGCGACGGCATGCTGCTCGACGAAGCGCGCAAAGTGCACAAGCAAGACTATCCGAACATCGAATACGAAGAGGTCATCATCGACGCCGCACAGATGCGCATGGTTCAAGACCCGACGCAGTTCGACATCGTGATGTGCGAGAACCTGTACGGCGATATCTGCTCGGATTTGTGCGCTGGCCTCGTGGGAGGTTTGGGCGTTACCCCGGGCGCGAACATCGGCGACGATGACGCGGTGTTCGAGGCCGTGCACGGTTCTGCGCCGGACATCGCCGGAAAGAACCTGGCCAATCCGCTGGCTTTGTTGATGAGCAGCGCGATGCTGCTGAAGCACCTCGCCGATACTCGCGGCGACGAAGCGTGTCGCAGCGCGGGCGAACGAATCCGCCGCGCCTACGATCGCGCGTTGGAAGACGGCCAGAAAACCCGCGATATCGGCGGTTCACTCGGCACCATCGAGTTCGCTCGCGCGGTCAGTGAGCGCCTGGACGCGTAAGGCTCTTAACTAGCGTTCGCGAGAGGCCCAAACCTGGCACCGGTTCCAGGTTTGGGCTAGGCTCGCCGCGGAATGCAAAATATCCTCGTGACGGGCGCCAACCGAGGCATCGGGCTGGCTTTGACTCGGCGCTTCCTAGAGCTCGGGCAACGCGTGTTCGCCGGCGTGCGAAGGCCACAGAGCGCGGGCCCGCTATCAGACTTGCCGCCCGAGCTGCGCGAGCGCTTGACCATCGTCGGCTTGGACGTGACCTCGGACGAATCAGTGCGAGAAGCTGCCGCCCGCGTCGAAAGCTTCACGCCCCGGTTGGACGTGCTGGTGAACATGGCGGGCGTCTCGCCCTCGCCTCACGATGCCCGCTTGGAGGCGGTCGACCTCGCGAAGTGTCGCGAGGCTTACGAGATCAACGTGCTCGGTCCTTTGCGCACTGCGCAGGCCTTCGCGCCGCTGTTGCGAGCGGCTGCCCGCGCCGAACACCCTGCCCGCCTCGTCAACGTCAGCTCTGGGGTTGCCTCGATGGCCGGCAAAGACAACGGCATGTTTTACGCCTATTGCGTGTCGAAGACCGCTCTCAACATGCTCTCGTTGACCCAAAGCTTCGACTTGAAGAGCGATCACGTGTGCGTCGTTGCGCTCGATCCGGGCTGGGTGCGCACCGATCTGGGTGGCCCCAATGCGCATCTCGCCCCGGACGAATCGGCACGGCCTTGCGCCGATTTGATCCTGGGCCTCACGCTGGCCCAAACCGGCAAATTCCTGCACTATTCCGGCACCGAGATCGCGTTCTGAGCGCGAGCTCGCTCGGGCAGCGCTCGCCGTCGTGGCCGCTTCGGGGTGGGGCGTCGCTCCGCCCAGGTCAGGAGTTCGTCGAGCGCCGGGCAGAGTGATTGCCCCAATCAGTCAGGTGATACTCGACCTTCGGAGGGACCTCCGCATGGACGATGCGCGTGACGATCCCATCTTGTTCGAGCTGCCTCCGGATAGGGATGGCGGGACGGTCCCCACCGCCTGAAGCGTTTCTTGCCGATACCCTAGCCCCCGCGTCAGGGCGTGAGGACGATGCGCTCGTCAGAGTGAGCTGCGTCAGCCCACGCTTGCTCGACCGACGAGAGCGGCATCTGCTTCGCGTCGATCCGGAACGAGCCACGCACGATCTGCTTCACGAGTGACGGCAGTTCAGCGACGATTTGTCGGCCAGGCACCGAGCCGATGCCACTTCCGACTATTTGCAAACGCGCCGCGCGGAGGGCCGCGGACGGAATGGCGGCGGTCGCGCCCGACACGGACCCGATCTCGATCCATGTCAGCGGGTGCTCGCGATCCGCGCGCGCCGTGATCACGGCGGCCATCGCCTTTGCCGTTGGCTCGCCCCACACGAAATCGAGGATCACATCCACTTCGCGGGCGATCGTGGAGAGCTGCGGACTTTCCAAACTCACGACGTCGGTCGCACCCAGCGCCAAGAGCTTGGCCAGCTTCCGCTCGTTGCGCCCCGCACCGATGATCTGTGACGCCCCCAGATGGCGCGCCACTTGCACGGCCATGCTCCCCGCATTCCCGGTAGCGCCGAGGATCAGCACCTTCTGTCGTTTCTTGAACGGAACACGACAATTCAAAGCCAGCCACGAGCCCATCGCCGGGTTCAACCCCGCCGCGATCGCGATCGGATCGACGTCGCGCGGCAGCACGATGCTGCGGTCCGTCTCAATCACCGTCTTTGCGGCCATCGAACCGAGCGGCGTATCATCCAGCACGAAATAGCGGAGCTTTCCATCTACACCGCGCCCGACGCCATCGACGCCGGGAATCAGCGGTAATTCACCGGTGCTCGTGTAGTGCGAGCCGTCTGCCTGTGAACGCACACGCGGGTGAAGACCAACCGCGATCACGTCAATCAGCAGCTCTTCGGGGCTCTTCGGCGCGGGCTCGGGAAAATCCTCGTAGCGCGGAGGGGCATCGAACGTTCGAACAACGGCTGCTTTCATTTCTCTCTCCAGTCATATAGTTCGTAACACGAACCATTAATGATACGCATCACGAACCATGTCAAGCTGCCCGTCGCGATGACGAAGCCGAGCCTGCCCAAACGATCCGCCCCCGTCAGCTCGAGGTTGGTCGACGCTTTGGCCCAAGCCGCGTTCACGACCATGGCGATCCTGAACAAGCTTGCAGCCGATAACGAGCTGTCTCTGACGCAGCTGCGGGTCGCCGGGATCCTGCGCGACCGCCGCCTGCGAATGGTCGAGCTCGCCGGCTATCTCGGCCTGGAGAAATCGACGATGACGGGCCTCGTCGATCGAGCAGAGAAGCGCGGACTCATGGCCCGCGCCCCCAACGACGACGACGGCAGAGCGATCGACGTATTCCTCACCGCCGAGGGCCTGAAGCTTGCCGAGCAGGTGCACGGGCACTTTCAAGAGGCGATGGCGCCCCTCACCACCCGGCTCAAAGTCGCGGATCAAAAGCTCCTTCAGCAACTGCTCGATCGCCTGATCGCATCGGAGTGAAGCTGAAGCTCACGTGCATCGCACTACTCGAGCGAGCACAGCTTCGGCTTGCGCAGCATCCACCCGCCCTCGCCGCGCCCGTCCCACTCTAACCTGCCTGTGGCGACGATCTGGAATCGCAGCAGGCCACTGCCGCAGGAACTCGAGAGCCGGCCAGCACTCGAGCTCAGAGCCGACGCGCGCACACCAGCGCTCAGCGGTCATGGCCGGCCATACTCCGAGCCAGGGCACCCGCTCGGCGCGCAATACACGCTTGCCGCGATCCTGCTCCGCGAAGGACGACGCGATCCCACACGCGCGATGGCGCTCGCCGGTGGCGTCGAACTTCGCGCAGCCCCAGTCAGCAGCGCGCGGATTCGTCGCCTCGCACGCGCTGCCAAGTGCCAGCGCGTGCACCTCCCGCCGCATCACCCTCCAGTCCGCTTTCCGCACTGCCGAAGAGTACCTTCGCTCTCGATGCGCGGCCAACGCAGTTTGGATCGAGAGCTCCTGTTGACGGAGATCTAGCGCGCAACGGGCCTTCAACTTCAGTACATGAGGGTGCCCGTGCCGAGCTGGTAGTTGAAGTTACTGCCAAATTGTGGGCGCACGCTATTCAGGCCAGCGAGCGCGGTGCTGATGACCGAGCGACGCGTGCTCCAGAGTGCACCAGCGTTGGCCGTTCGAACTTGATTGAGGATGATTTGCAACGAGTTTTGCTCGGTCTGGTGGATATTCTGATCATGGAGCACGCGGATTGCGTCCTCGATCTCCTCCCCAGCCAAAAGCATGAGCTGGGCCTGGATGTCTGCGCGGATCGCGCGTAGATCGGTCGCCAAAGTCTCCGCTGCTTGTAGGCGTTGCCGCGCGAGATCGATGTTGAAGACCGCGTTGAGCACGACCAGCATGTGCGGAATCCCTCCCGTAGTGGAGGCACTGATGTTGTTGGGACCGAATTCGGGCTGGCTGTCGAGGAACTGCGCGCCTTTGGAGAACTGAAAGCTCGTGCCATAGAAGAACACGACACGCTCCATCGTCGACTGAAAGACGTTTCCGACCGAAGCGTTGTTGTGGAAGAAGGGCGCGGTGTCGGCGGCTTCGACCAACGGCGGCACATTGAAGTTGCCATCGCCAAAGGCATTGGCAAAGCCGATCCCGGTCGGATCGACGTTCGGGGTCATCAGGGTCTGACCTCCGAAGCCACCGTCAGCCAGGGTGAGATCCTGGCCCGGTCCGAAGTAATTGGGCAGGACGCCCAGAGTTTGCGAACCGGAGACGCCGTTGTTGAAATTGCGATTGCGTGCGGATTTGACGAAGTTGGATCCGGCATTGGAGTGACACACGCCGCAACGCCCCTGAGCCGGGTCGAGGAAGCGCACCTTTCCGTCTTGCGCCGCTTGCAGGCTGAAGTTCACATTCGCGAGATCGAGCTCGTTTTGACGGCCGAGCGCCAACTGGAAGCTCTCGACCACATCTCGTTCGAAATTGCTGGCTGGTCGAAAATCGACGCCGGGCACCCGATTCAGCGTCTTGGTGAAGTGCTGATTGATCGCCCCGTCCAAAAAGGACCTGAGCGAGCCGTCACCGGGCGCGCCATCGCCACCCCAGCCCGTGCGCTGGATGGGCGGGTTCGTCGGGGAACCGTCCGCAGGATCTGGAGCCATGGTGATGGCCAGGGAGAAGAGATGCGGAACCGATCGGGTGACGAAGCGGTTCGCCGGGTCTTGAAAGCCGTCCACGTTCTCCAGAATCAGGGCATTCGAGAGCAGATCCGGGGTTTCCAAATGCTGAAGCGGCGTACCGGGCTGGGACACGAACAGCGGATCGTTGGGCTTGCTGGCGTGCAGCGCTTCGACGAATGTCGGATCGATCGTGTAGTTGTTGGCCACCGGATGGCAGCTGCCGCAAGTGCGCCCATTGCCGGCGAACGTCTCACGGAAGAAGATGTCGGCGCCCGTGCAGACATCGGGCGAAACCAACCCGGCCACGACTCGCGGGTCCTTGGCGCAAGCCTGCTGGCGCTCGCTGGGCGTCGGCGGAGTACCGCAGGGGGCGGCGAGCGGCTCGCTGCAAGTTCCATCGCACTTGGTGACGCCCCCGCAGCTGCCACAAGCCGCGCCCACATTGGTCGGGAAATTCACCGTGCAGTTGCCCTGACAATTGAGAAATCCCTCGCACGCATTGCACAGGTTGGTGAACGTCTGGGAGAGAGCGGCCGAGCACTGCGAGGCAGACGCCGTGATCAGCACGTTGTCGATGCTGAGCGTCGTGAGCTCATCGCTCGAGGTCTTCTGGTTGTTGAAGCCTTGGATCTCGAGGCTGTGCTTACCTTGAGTCAGCACGAACGTCTTCGTGTAGGTTCCACTGACCGACACGCCAGGACACGGGTTGCCGTTGCCCACGACGCGCGCGACGTACGGATTGCTGCCGGTTCTTAGCGGCACATAGTCGATGCTTGCTCGCAGCTCGCTCACTTCGTCCGTTTCATAGGCGCAGCTCTGCTCGAGCGTGTAGTCGAAGCTCAGGGTGACTTCCTGATAGGCGTTGACCCAGAACAACCGGTTGAAGGCTCCGCGCATATCGGCAACAGTCGTGTTGTCCTTACCGCCCAAGGTCATCTGCAAGCGGCCGTTGACCGGCACGCCATCGACGGTATCGTCAGCGCTCTGATCGACATAGTAGAACGCATCCATGCCGGTCGTGAAGTTGGCATTCAAAACGACTTCCGGAGCCACGCTGGTTTGGATGGCATCGATGTAATTCAGGTTCACGGAACCCGTGTCGAAGACGATGCGAAAGACGTGCTGTCCGGCGCTGAGAGCGACATTGCCGACCGTGCGGTCCGCGAACGCTTGATAACCAGCCGAAGGCGCCGTAACCGCTCCTGATCGATTCACGCCATCGATCTCGAGATGCACCGTGCGGCTCGCGAGCGAACTCGCCAGTCGAAATACGAAGTCATAGTTGCCGCCCTGCGCAATGTTCACGTCGTACTCGAGCCACTCGCCAGCCGTAGTCCAGCCGATGTTGCACTGACCGCCTTTGGGGTCGGTGGTGACTTCGGCATCGACCGGGCCCGCGCCGCAGTTTCCACCGTGGGCCGCGTCGCTATCGAAGAAGCGATTGAACGCTTCCCCCTCGATCCGCAATTGCGACAGCTCTTGGCTGAGGCTCGAACTGGACTCGGCGGTCCCCCCGCATGCGGAGAGCGCAATCGCGCCTGAAATCAGCGCGCCCGCGAAAGAAAGCGCTCGCGCCAAACGACCGACGGTTCCGTGAGCTATTTCGATTTGAATGTTCTTCATCGAGATCCCCGAGGCACGCGCACGAGCGCGCGCGAAATTGCGCCAGCCTTGACTCAGAAGAGAAATCCGCACCGCGAGAGTGGCGAGCCACGAGAACTCCCGGGCGAGAGTCCTCGTGGCTCAGGGTCGAACTCACCAGGTGCTGAAAGCGGCCCAGGAGTTGTTGCCGCTGGTCGTGTAAACGCAGTAGCCACCATTCTTGGCGGGCGGAAGCGACGACCAATTGGCCCAATTGCAGTTCATGGCGACGCCGTTGATGGACAGCTTACGAGGGCTGACGAAGTTCCCGCAATTGCCGCCCCGGATCGGCACGGTCGTTTCGTGGCAAGTCGCGGCAGTTCCCAAGTTGCCCGACTGAAAGGTGGTGGCACCGTTGAACGTAGTCGGATTCGTGCAGTAGCCGGCGCAGGGACGCTGGCTACTGGTTTGCGGTTGGGCGTAGATGATCACGTCGTCGACGGCAAAGCCCGTCGTCAAGTTGTCATAGATGCCGCCCGCGTTGAACGAGAACTGGACCCGGATCTTGGTCGGTCCCGTCGCGGGCAGGAAGCTCGCGATGTCGAAGCGCAGATCTTGCCAGACCTTGCCCTCTTTCAGCTTTTGGCCTGCGCTCAGATCATTGTTGCTTGCGGCGATCTTGAATGCGCCGCCATTCACCGAGATCCATACCGAAGCGCTGTCCGCGCTCGAGCTGTTTTCGGTCTTGAGGAAGTACTTGAACGCAAGCTCGGCCGTTTGCGGATTGGCAATCGTGATCTCGGGCGAGTTCATGGCGTGAAAGATCGGAATCGGCGTGGCGTAGTTGCAGACCGTGTCTTTGCCGTAATACAGGCTGCCTCCAATCGAATGCCCAGTCAGGGTGTCGGCGCACGCGGTCGAGCGGTGCCACAGATTCTCGTCTTGACCATCCGACGTGAAGCCCTGAGGCCCGTCACTGAAGTTGGCCGTGTACACCGGTACGGGCGCACCGACCCGAAGCTTCTCGTCGCGGCTCACCGTGCCCACCCCGGAGGTCGCGTTCACGAACTGAACGGGCACGGTGTACTTCCCGTCTGCGAGGAGCTTGGCCTGAGCCTGGTCGATCGACAACGTCACCGTCGTCGACTGGCCGAGCGGGATCGTGCCGCTGGTCTTGTTCGTGGTCAGCCAGCGCGAAGCCGCGGGGATCGCGACCGTGAAGGCCAAATTTTGCTGGGGGCCCAAGTTGTAGAGCGTGTAGGTGGTGCTGGGCGGTGCAAACGGTCCGGCGCTGAGGCCCTCCGCACTGAGGTCCGTGCCCTTCACGACCAGCCCGTTGACGATCGGCGGGCAAGTCATGCCGTGCGCAGTAAAACCAGCGCAAATTGCGCTGTAATGCGGGGTTCCGTTTTCGAGCAAACCGTCGTTGTCGTCCAACGTGAGCATGTCGATCGCGATCGACGAATCGATGCTGGTCCCCGAATGCAAGAGCACCGAGCTGAAGACCAGCTTGCGAATGATGTCTGCCGAGGTCGCGGGTGTCGTCTGGTCCAGCTGCTGCCAGATATCCCAAACCGTGCCCGAGAGCACGCTGCCGCAGTCGTACATGCCGCCCGTGCAGGTGGTGCACTGCGCGGCGTCGTACTTGCACAGCTTGTTCGCCATGCGCAGCGGCGAGCCGCACTGGTTCAAGTAGTAGCCGACCCCAATCTTCGGATCCTTGGCAAACAGCATGGCGATGGTGTCCGCCATGCCCTCGCCGTATTCGGCCTGGCCGCTCCCGGCCGAGTCGACGATGTGGTGCCCATACTCGTGATGCACGATGCTGCGGAACGCGGTGTTGGCATGTTCCTGGTCGCGCGGACAAAAGTTGAGGGTGTGAACTTCGGTGTCACCATCGAACCAAGCACCGCCGGTGCGAGCGCAGGTCTGAGTATCGGCAACATTGACGTTGATCTTGAAGTTGGTTTGCCCAGCAATCACCGGGTATTCCGGGACATGAGTCAGCAGCTGATCGCGGAGCTCGTTGGCTGCCTTGTAGGCATTGAGCTGCGCTAGCACCCGCTCGGGCGGCGTCGTCGTGTCCTGATGCAGGAAGTTCGCAGGAGCAGGCGGGGTGACCCACATCCTGATGTAGTTGCTGCCGCTGCCTGCATCGTCGATCGTGAAGTATTTGCCCGAGACGTTGCTGGAGATGGCAAAGGGAGCGCTGCCCGTTTGCTTGATCGTGAACGCGCCCGCCTTATCGGCGAAGATGTCGCCGTAAGACGAGCTGGTGCTGGCGTAAGGCAGCGGCGCGATGCCAAATACTCCGCATTCGGCGGATTCGCCACCCGTGATCACCTTTGCCTTGACCGATCCAGCGACATCGAAGTGAACGATGCTCTCGACGTGCAGGATATCGCCCGTTTCAGCGTCGGCGACGAACGTCCATTTGCCCACGCCATCCGCGGCTTGTGCCGTGTAACGCACGGCCATGCGTGGCGCCGCGTTTTGGCCCTCCACGCCCGCAAAGATGGTCTGCGTGGGGTTGCTGACTTTGACTAGCGCGGTCGGCGACGGCTGTCCCGACGCCGCGTTCTGGGTCTTCAACGCTTGCAACGATTTGCTGACATCGACGGCGCGGGCCGGCATGCCCGCTCGGGCCGTGAAGCTTCCCATCGGTCGCAGGTCGGAGTTGGCCCAGACGACCGGATTCTCGCCATCCTCACGCACGAGCGTGCGTAGACTGGCGCGAAACACCGGAACCCCTTCACGCTGCTGCTCGTAGCTGTAGAGCCGGAATTTCGGCTTGCCAGTGATGGGATCGTACATCAAGCCCACCCCGTTCGCGTTCACCGTGTGCGCGTTTTTCAGCGTCGGCGAAGCGTTGATCCGTGAGGGAGCGATTTCGTCCGCAGGGACCCCGAGTTGCGCGGCGCTCTTTTGCCGAAAGCTCTCGGCGGCGTCATCCGGGTTTTTTCCGGTGGCGACTACGCCAAACACTCGTCGCGCTGCGTTGCCTCGCAATTGGGCATTTGCGCGCGGCAGAGCCGCGTTCAATTGCGTTGAACCCGAGGCGATTGGACGAGGATCCGCCGCTTGGCTATTGGTTGCCGACACATCCTCCGCTGAGCTGCAGCCGGCAAGGCCAGCAATGGCTCCCAGCGTCAGCAACGCACGGAAACGGCCCATTCTATATTCGTGACACATTCGACAGATTCCCCGTTCTGAGTTCGTAACTCGAGCGACCCACGTACTTGAGTTAGAGTCCCAAGCGGGGAAAACCTTCACGACATAGATGCGTTTCTAGTGCAGTGAGTCGCGATCAGATCGACCGACCAGGCGACCCACGGCAGTGATCCGCTCGCACTGAACTGCGTCTTATGCGCGCGCCTGTTCTCGCGAGCGGGCATGAGTTGAATCCCGACCCCAGCGACCACTCGAGCTGGTATGCCTTCCCGATGCGGACTTGGTGGAAGGCGCTGGTGTGTTGTTGGCTGGTGGGCTGCAGCGGGGACGATCCTGCCGGAAGTTCCAAGCCGAACAGCGTAACGCTCAGCGGTACGACCGCCTGCGCGCGCTACGCCTCGCTTGCGGCCGCCCTGGGTTGCGCGCCCCCTTCCAGCTGCATGATCGATGCACGGTGCGAGGCTCAGAGCATCGCCTGGATGGACTGCACCGCGAAGGACACGCAGCAGTGCATCTGCGAAAGCGACGGCGACCTCAATTGCGAAGGCTCATTCAAGTCGAACGAAGGTCCCGCGGCGTGCAAGACGGAGTATCAAGCATTCGAGGATTGCAACGGGGGCTGAGCATCGCGTGGGCGGCAAGGGTTGCTTGCTCATTGCCACCGCACGCGACACACCGCGCACACGAACGAATCAGTCGCTGCTGGCTTCGTCTTCCTCTTCCTCGTCCTCTTCGTCGTCGCTGCCCGCATTCTCGCGGTCGACGGCGCGCGTTTCGGGTTCGAATTGAACTCGACCGTCGCCGTTGGACTCGGCGAGCGCTTTGCATAGGGCTTCGTAGCCGGGCGGAACTTCGCCGACTTGCTTGGCAGCTTCGAGCGCGCCGAGTTGTTGCGCCGCCCAAACGTCGAATGGGACGAAGCCGCCGACCCAGGGCTTGTTGCTGGTATCGAGCGTGATCACGGCATACTCCCCCTTGTCGTCGGGGGTGCCGATGTACAAGAAGTGACGCGCGTCGCCGCTTTGACCGACTAGCAAGCAGTCGTCGCCCAGCAGCTCCAGGGCCTCGCCGAAGCGGGGCACGAATTCTTCGCCATATTCTTGCTCCACCAGCTCATCGAGCGCCATCGGCTCGAGTTCGGGATCCTCTTCATCGATGGACCACCCCAAGAAGCTGGAGTCGAACGCCAAGAACTCTTTCAACGCCGGCGATAGCTTCTCCTCGTTCGGCAACTTGAGCTTCTTCAGTACATTCGCCGGCACCGGCTCCGGCTCGCCGATTTTGCCGGTGGACTTACTCGTCTCGATCGCTTTTTTGATCAGCGCCGCTCCACGCAGCACTGCATCACTTTTCTTGCTGGCCATGCCTCGATTGGACTGCAGCTTGCTGGCGCGCGCAAGCCGACATGATTGCCGCCAAAACGCCACGCGTTGCCGCCCAAAATGACGACGATCCCCCCCGACTTGCCGCAGAGTTTGTGGTAGCCCACGCCCAGATCGTGGTCAGCGTTGACCGGGCGCTTCTCGTTGAGGGCGCACTTGGTCGCACAGGTGCCGCCACTCAAGTCAATGACAGCGGTTTTCCTCTGATCGGTTGCAGTCATGACCCACACCATACATCGTGGTCGCGACGCTGGCCGAAGCAGAACGCTGGGCTCGCGCCCAGCTGCCGCTCCCGGTCCAAGGCGCTGCCTAGGAGCAACGCTGAGATGCCGAGCTAAAGAATGCCGAAAGGCTATCTCGGGATCGGTCCCGACAGGGTAGGATGAAGCATCATTGTGCTGCACTCCCAATCGAAACAGCGACAAGACACTTCGGGCTGGTACGCACGGGCCGCGCGATCGATGAGATGGCAACGCGGCGACGGTATCCGCTTGCTGGACCGGCAAGCCTGAACCGAGGGTGCTGAACCGCTGCTCTATTGCAGGCAGCGTGCACCGTCTTCGTCGAGCCCACAGTGCTCGCCCGAGTAGCAGGGAGTTTCATCGATCGCACCGGTGTGTGGGTCGCACAATTTGATGAAAGTTTGTCCGTCGTGCTCGGTGCACAAGCCGCCGTCGGGGATACCCATGCAATCGACGACTTTGGTCGTGTTCGGAGCGAACCAGCAGCGCGGGCGGGCGCCGAGGCCCTCTAGGCAAGAATCGGGGGCGGCGGCGGCTTCGACCTCGGGGCGCTGCCGCCAAACTTCAGCCAACGGCTCGATCAAACCCGGAACATCGGTGCTACGAAACTTGGTGCGACACAGCGCGCCGTGAAATATCGTATCCACGCGGCATTGGGCGCCAGGCGGATAGGTCCAAAGCGTTTGCTCGACGATCGTCTTGCTGGGTTTGTCCACGCGCGGCATGGGATCGTCCAGTTTGCCCAGCCAACGCCCCAACGATTCGGCCGCTGCCGCGCTGCGGTAACACAGGTTTTGCTCGTCGACACCCGGCCAGACCTGGTCGCAGCGTGTTTTCACGTACTCGCTTGCCGTAGCACGGAACTTGGCGTTTACCGCGCGCTGGCCCGCCCACAGCCGCGGTAAGCATTCCTTCGACGCAAAGTAGTCCGAGTTCTCTTCGGCGCTGATCACGCTCCCGTACTGACCGGAGGGCAGCCCCTGCGATTGGGCCTTCTCCCTGCCGTCGTTCTTGAACGGAAAGCCGGCGAGCGCGTGGCCAACTTCGTGGCAGATCATCAGCGTGGTGACGTCCGCCGACAGCCCTCCACGAAAGTCCAAACCCAGCTCAATCGGCCAGCTGCGATCGGCCAACAACTCGATTTTCGTGTCCATGGCCGAGCCGAAGGTGAACGCGAAGCGAGCGCGGTTGGCCGTCGCGTTGCCTCGATAAGCCTCGAGCACCTGTTGGCCCAAGGAGAATGCTTGCTCCGCAGTGACGTTGCTCGTTTCTGGATCCACCGCGTGCGTATCGCTCACCTTTCTGACCACGATCGTGGGATGCGCGATCGATTGCCAAGCGCCGCTCTCGACTTCACCCGTGCCAGTGACGATGCACAGAGCATAGAGGCCTTCCTTACTGGGCAAAGGCAGCTGCTTCAGCGCGCCGCCGTCGATCGGGAGCGGCTCCGAGTAGCCCTCCGGCGAGCGGCAATCCACGCTCTGCGCGGCGCCCACTTTGTAACGGTATTGCGTATCGCTCGCGGTCGGGAATTGCTGATTCCAGGCGTTCGGCAGCGGCGGCTCACCGTACGTCGCGGCGGCGATCCGCGGTTCTGAGCCGAGCTCCGAGCCGGCCCCCGCATCCAGCTTGCAGTCGCCCGCCGCGAGATCGAAACGACCCTTTGCATCGAAGCAGCCTGCGAAGATCGTCGCGTCCGCCACGTAGTTCGAATCCGGGACTTCGCGCTCCGGGCTGCCACCGACCTCGCACGGGTAGTTCAAGTAGCAGGGCTGCCGGTGTTCGCCCGGCGTGAAGCGCATATCGAACACGCCGTAGACTCGGCCGTTCTGATCGAGCACCGGGCTGCCCACCGTACCCGCGCCCAACGCCGCGCAAGCGTTGCTATGCAGATCGTAAAAGTAGCCGAGCTGCTCGACCACGGTCGGCCTTCGAGAGCCTTCGACGCAGCGAGCCCGGCGTAGGTTCCTCGTCACGGGTGATGGCTGCGGCCCTCCCGGCTGTTGCTCGGGCGCTTCGTGCTCGAACGCTTGCCCAACCATCTCGATCGGCGCGGCCGGCCCTGGTGCCGCCTGCGCCAGCGATAGCGGCTCGATGCCCAGTTCCTGGAGCTGACCGACCGTGCGATTGAGCTCGATCAGCGCCAGATCGACGCCCTTCATCGTCGCGTAGGCAATTCGAGTCGCCGTCGCCACCGCGGGTTGAGCCGGTGCGGGGGGCGCAGAGAAACCGAACACGATCGGCAAGGTAATGAGCAATGGTGCGTCGACGTGCACCTCGAAGACGTAATCGGTGTTGATGGCCGGAGTGAGGCAGCGCGCGGCGCTCAGCAAGTAAGCGGGCGCGGCTGGATCTTGGCTGGTCCTGAGCAAGGTAGCCGTGCAGTTGCCCAGGCTTGCAACTCCGCTCAAGTAGGCATTTTTCGGGTCGCCGCCATCGGCGAACTCGGCTTCGCTCGTCCGTGCGCTCGATTCTGTCGGGGCGCCGGCCTTCGGTTTGCCCTTCGTAGGCGATGCCTCCGGCTCTGCAGAGCACGCCAACAAAGAGATGACGGCAGTGCCGAATAGTGACGCGATGAGCGCGCGGCTCGAAGTCGTGGCTTTCATGGCTACGGCTCTCCTGTGTCGATCGCGCCATGAGTGGGTGAACCCGGCGCGCTACGAGCTGCGATGCTGGATCGCGATCGCCCCCCAATCACTGATCGCGCTTCGGCTGTCCCCGGGGGCGGTGCGCATGCAGTTCGTTCAACCCGTTTGCGCGCGGAATGACAGCAGCAGAAAGGGGCGGCTCGATGCCGGACCTCACTTCTTTTTGCTCAGGAGATAGCCGCTCGCCACGTCAGGATCGCAAAGCACACCTGGCAGGGCGTCGATCGCGCTTTCCGAGTTGCGGAAATGGAGGACCCAGCTGCGCGAGCCGTCCAGCACGAATGGGTCGACGTAGGGAGCCTCGTCCCCTGAATCGAAACTTTTGGCGCCGAGCCTCGCGGCGAGTAGCTGCGGGTCAGGGTCGCGCCAAGTTTCGACGGAAATGGAGTCGCTCGGTGCGGCATGGGGGTCACTCGGGGTGGCGAGGAAGTAGCGCATGCGAGCGGCGTCCCACTCCTCGAGCAGGCCTCGGTTGTTGAGCAGGTGCGCCTTCCTCGAAACGAGTTCGCGCGAGCACGTACCGGTCGGCAGAGCCTTGGGCCAATCGAAGCAGCGGTTCTCGGTTTTGCAGAAAGGCACACCGAGCCGGCGCATCTCCGCGCTCGATTCGGCGAAGAGCTCATCCCAGCCCGGATCTGGGGACGGCGGATGGAAGCAATAGCCCTCGACCACGAATTCCAAGCTGAGAGACTCATAGTCTGCCCCTTCTTCGGGTATCACATCGGGCATGCCGAGCGCGTTGTACCAATCGTAGGTGTCGATGTTGCGACCAGTAAAGTAACCGGTCAACGTGAAGGCTCCGCCGTGAACTCTGGGGGGCAACGAGTCTGCACTCGGCAGTCCTCGAACGAAAAAAGGCAGGATGTCGCCGCCCGCGAACCGGTATTGCTCGTAGCAGGGACAGCCCCCGCCGTAGCGCGAGAAAGCGAGGATCGTGACTCGCTTCGGTGCATTGCTGTCCATGGCTGCTTGCCAGTCGGGGATGAGGTCGTCGACGTCCAACGAAGACAGGCAGGTTGCTGTTTCGGGGCGGACGATGCGACTCGGACGCGTTAGAGCGGCGTTCAGCCACGGGAAAGCGGCCCGCGCTCGAGGGGCGGCCTTTTCAGCGGCCTCGGCGCTGACAGTTGGCGAGGATGCGCTCGGCGCTGCCACCCGAGCAGGCACCCGGCTCTCCGTCCTCGACGGACGAGCGCGCGAACAGCCCAACGCCAGCGCGAGAGCGCATGAGGCGAGGCTCGCTGTTCTGTATCTGGTTCGCTGAGTCACGCCGTGCCGTTCACCGCTCGCAACGTACTGGTTTCAAGGCCCAAACGCTAGAAGCGGGTAAGCCCGCGGGCACGCCCCAATCATCCTTGGGGTTGATGGTCTCGCGATGCGTCGAGTCACGACCCAGCCTTCGGCGTCCCGTATCGGCACTTCGATCTTTCACGGTCAGTGAAAAGTCGGTGAAGTAGTGAGTCGATGAGTGTGCGCTGCGCACACTGAAGTAGTGAGTGTTCACGAGCGCGCGAGCGAGAGATTTCACACGAGCGAGGGAGAGTCGTGTATGGTTGTGAGTTTTAGCTAAACGCGGATTTGGCAATCCTCGCGTTCCATACCAATCGTTCCTCCAGGCAACACCCCGTGTCCTCTTCCTCAGCGACGACTCACTCGACTCAAAACTCACCGGACTACCGACGCAGGGTCTTCGAAAGCCTCGTCGGTGATCGCTGGTACGACCCTGTAACCGAAGCGGCTTCACGCGCGCAGGCCAAGCTGAATGAGGCACGGCGCGGAAGGCTCGCTCCGACTCGCAGCGGCGCGGCTCGTACCGCGCTGAAAAGCTTGCTCTGTACCGGCGCGCCCTTGCTCACCGCCACTCAGCTTTGGCGACATGGCTGGTGGTGGGCGGTCATACCGCTGGTCGTGATCAGCGGTCTTTCTTTCTACGGCGTAGTCTCGATTCTGCACGACCTCGCGCATGACTCGTTCTTGCCCACGAAGCAAGGGAACGCGCTGTTCGGCAGGCTCTTGGCGCCGCTGATTTTGCTGGATTTCGACAGTTTCCGAAAGTCGCACATTGGGCATCATCGATTCAGTCAGTCGGTCGCCGATCCCAAGCGCTTCGGCGCCGAAGTGTCGGACGAAGCGCGCCACCCGAACTACCGAACCGCGGAGCACGTGCCGTTCTTCGTGGTTCCGTTTCTGTATCTGGGTGCCTCGCTATCCTACCTGCCGCTGCGCGTGCGCCACCTGACTTACATGATTGGCAGCATGATGTTCATGGGGCTAGTCCTACTGACGTTCGGCGGTGATTTTTCGTTGCCGGGTCGCAACTGGCGGAGTCCGCGGCAGTGGGCATCCTTCATCGGGTCGCTCACGGTGGGCGGCTTGCTGTATTTGGCGTCGCCCACGCTGCTCGCGTTGAGCTTTGCGGCGCTGCTGATCGGCTACGCGTGCATCTTCTCCGTGTTCGCCGGCCACATCACGCCCAACCAGATCTATTGGTTGGCACCGCGACGCGCAGGCCTGGGTGACTCGCTCAACGTCTCCGACGTGAACCTTGGTTGGCTGGCGCGTTTCCTGGGCAACGGCTTCGCCGACCATCACCAGACGCATCACATCCTGCCCGCGATCCCTTGCTATCACTTGGACGCTGCGGCAGTCGAGGTTCGGGACGAAGTGGCCACGTTCAAGGCGCCGCTGGTCGATCTGCTCAATCCGTCCCATTGCGCGTTGCTGTTCGACAACCTGTTCTTGTCGTTCACGCTCACCACTTCCGAAGCCTGGGATATCCAGGAAGACGCCGCGATTCGCAAGATCCAACGGCCCGTCTGAGGCAGAGTAGCCATGAAAGACCTGACCCTGGCCGCCATTCGCCAACAGGATGCCCACGCGCTCGCGGCGGGTTATTCGCGCCCAATGCGGGCGCTGGAGGTGCTGAGCATCGTCGTGTTCTGGAGCATGCTCGGGCTGCTCGTCCGCCGCGTTGTCCCGTACTTGCACAGCTACGCGGGGCTGGTCACCCTCGCGGTGTTTGCCGGCTATCTACTGGCCGATTTCTCGTCAGGGTTCGTGCACTGGATCGCGGACACCTGGGGTTCGACGAGCATGCCCTTGCTCGGCGGTTTCGTGCGCCCGTTTCGTGAGCACCACGTCAATCAAAAGGCGATGACTCACCACGACTACATCGAGACCAACGGGCTCAACTGCATGATCACGCTGCCAACGGCGACCTGCACGCTGCTCTTGCCGCTGGAGATCCACGGCCTGGTGGCTCCCTTGCTGTTCCTCGATGTATGCATCGGCTCGGCCATGCTGTGGATCATGATGACCAATCAGTTCCACAAGTGGGCGCACCTCGAGGAGCAGGAGCTGCCGAAGTTTCTGCGCCTGCTTCAGCGCACGGGTCTGATTCTATCGCCCGAGCATCACCAGCTGCATCATCAGGCGCCGTTCGGCACGCACTACTGCATCACTTCTGGTTGGCTGAACGGCGCGCTCGCCAAGCTGAATTTCTTCCGCACCCTCGAGCGCCTGATCACCTGGCTGACCGGGGCGGTGCCACGCTGCGATGACATCGGCATCGAGGCCGCCGCTCAGGGCGACGCTCAGGCATCCGCGGGCGGCACGTCGAGCGTTCGCAGCTTGCGATCGAAGCTTCCCCAAACCACGATAGAGGCCTTCAACAGCCCACCGCATACGAGCAGCAGAGCGATACCACGCCCCGGACCGACGCCAAACACCGGGCCGAGCACGCCCGCCAGCGCGCCGCCGGCCGACATGGCCGGCTTGAAGACGTGGTCCGCGAGCGGGCCCGCCAGCGCGTAACTGAGCGGCAACGAAGCCCAGGTGAGCGCGCGGCGCAGCGCGAATACTCGCCCTTGCGCCGCGATCGGGATGCGCACCTGCCACACCGCTTGCTCTTCGGCCATGACGCCGGCAAGCCCAAACAGAAACAAGAACCCGATGAGCGACACGCGCAGGGCGGAGGTCGCAAAGCTGGCGCCGAGCATGGCGATGGCCAGGAGCGCGTCGTAGCGAAGCAAGCGACGCACGCCGCCGCGCGAGGTCGAAAAGCCGCTTGCGGTCACACTGCCGACGAGCATGCCCACGCCCATCACCGACATCACCACGCCGAGCGTCTCTGGACCGGATATCGTGAGCACGAGCGGGGTGGCCAGCACGAGCACGAAGCCCCCCGGCAAGTAGCTCGCGATGATGTAGCCCGCCAGGCGCAGCAGACCGCGCTCCTGGGTCAGCGCGAAGGCCGCGCGCAGATCCTGCCCAATACTGCCTTCCACAGCGGTGGGCGGCTGCTGCTCGGGGATCGACATCGAGTACAGGGAGAGCAGCGCCACCAGCGACATGGCGACATCTAGCCCGACCACGCCCGTGACGCCGATGCTCCCCAGTAAGACCCCCGCAAGCACCGGAGCTATCACTTGCTGACCAGCAAAACCGACCTGCATCAAAGCCGCGGCCCGCGACAGCTGCCGCGGCGGCGCGACCGCGGTGACCAGTGCGGTGTAGGCCGGCCACTGGGCGGCCGTGAGCAACGCGCCCACGCTGAGCACCAAATAGAGCAACACGGGCGACGCCAAATCGGCATGGAACATCAGGATCAGAGTCACGCCGACGAGCACCGCCGCCGCGTCCGCGATCAGTAACGCTCGCCGCGCCCCCAGGCGATCCACCGCCCAGCCCACGAGCGGGGCCGCCAGCACGCCGGGCAGCATCGTGCTCACGGACAACAGCGAGTAGAGCGTGGCCGAGTGCGTCTTTTCGTACAGCCAGACGCCCACCGCGAACGTGGTCAGGCCGCGCGCAGTGAGCGCCAACGTCTGCGGCGCCCACAGTGCGCCGAAGCGTCGCCACTCAGCGCTGAAAGACCGGGGCTCGGCACTCTCGGAAGCCACGGCGCGCGTCACGCCCGAGACTCGCTCGGCTCGCCGAAGCCGAGCACGCGGTCCAAGTACACCGAGCCGAGCTTGCGCTGCGGGTCGACGGCCAAGATCGCGGCGCGCCAAGCGTCATAGCGCGCACCGTAGACGTGCCGCATATCCGCGGCGTCGATGTAGCGTGTCTGATTCAAGAACGGGCTGGCGCCCAGCTCGAGCATGAAGCGGTTGTAGTCCTTGTAAAACAGCTCCCAGCGCGGCGACTCCGTGCGATCGAACGACACCGGATCCAATGCCACTCGCTCGTCCGAATCCAGAAAGCGGATTTCCGGAAAAACGCGAAAGATCTCGACCAAGCACTCCGCCGGAAATGCCGGATGTGCGCGACAGTACTCCATGATCCGTGGCAGCACGGTCTCGAAGCGAGTGATGGGCAAGCTCCAGGTGATGAAATCGAGGTACGCCGTCCCATCCTTGGGATAGAGCGTGAGGTTCTGAACGTGAAACTTGCGCACCCGCTTGCGATCGACGCCCAGTCGCACGGCGCCGCTCAAGATGGCGCGTTTGCTGAACGTCGGCAGTAGGTTTGCCAGGCGCACGTAGGGCGTGAGCGGCCCGGTCAACAGCTCTTCGAACGGCTTGGTCGGCGCACTCTCGCGCACGTCATGGTGCATGCGGATCAGCGCCGCGCCGAGCTTCGGAAACAGCAGCGCGCGGTGCTCGAGCGCGCGCATTCGCTCGTCTTGACTCTCGAGCAGTGAGCGAAGGGAAATGATTTCGTCTTGCACCTCGGCGCTGACGAGCGGCAAAGTCTGGAGCTTGGCCTCGACGACGACGCCCACGGCTCCGTAGCTATCTCGCAACAGCGCGAGCTCGGCGTCGTGTTCCCCCACGTGCAGCTCGACCAGACGCCCATCCGGGCGCACTACTTTTACCCAGCGAATCGCGCCGCTCACGCTGTTCGCGCGCGGTACCCAGGGGTGATTACTGCCCTTGGTGGGTGCGGTGATCATGCCGCCGATCGACGGGTTGGCGGTGATGGTGAAGCCCGGCAGCTGGCGCCCGCGCGCATACAGCGCACGGCTCAGCTCGTACACCGTGATGCCGGCCTGCACGACCACGCTGTCGTCGCCAAATTCCAGAATCTGAGCCAGGCCTGTGATGTCCAAGGCGCGACCGGGGCGGGCCTCGAGCAGCGCGGTCTTGGACATGCGCCCGCCCATGACGAGCCAGCGCGCGCTGTCTTCGCTGAGCAGCTGTTGCAGCTCGGGCACTGTCGTCGGACGCACGATGCGGTCTACCTGCGACGTGACGTTGCCCAGCCAGTTCTCGACAGTTTCGCTCATGCTCGTTGCCTCGCGCTTGGGCCGCGCGCGCAAATGACGGATTGGTCCACGATACAATGGGGTTATCAGAAACGCTGCCGCCCGTCATCGCCAGCGACGGCTCCCCAACGACGACCACCATTCCCACCATTCACGACAATGGCGCTCGCGAACAATTCAGCCCGGAGACGGGCAGGCTTTGCGAGCCTCATCGCGTATCGAACAGTAACAAGCGCAACTGCCGGGCGCGAAGCACGGGTCGATTCCCGGATCGAGCTGGCAATTGCATTCGCGGCGCTCGGGCTGGCACAGCGACGCTTCGGAGTTGCGCATGCAGTGCGCGCAACGTGGACCGGCTGCGGGGCAATCCGTCTCCCGCGAGCCACTCGTGTAGACCCAGAGCTCGCCAGCACGAGCGCGACCGCTGAGGATACTGCACGTGCCGTCTGGGTTGGAGATCCAGCACATCTCACAGCCTGGATCTGGATCATTGGGAGCACGACAACCCTCGAGTGCCCAGGCGGCGATGCTCACGTTGCACTTCGAGCCCGCGCCCGCTGCGTTCTGCGTGCCGTTCGTCTGCGGACGGTCACTCCCGCTAACGCTGCGACAAGCGACGCCCAGAGCTGGTGCGACCAACACCGTTGCAGCGAACCCGAACCAGCGCATTACACGAGTCATTTGAGCTTTGTAATGCGCTCGATCACGACCCGCACATTCGGGGGTGGTGCGTACGCGGCGCAGGCCAGAGACAACGTGAAACCGACCTCCGCTTCCGGTCCTCCGCAGGGGCGCAGGTTCAGCGTTTTCCAGGCGCTGGCATGGGTGAAGGCTCCATCCGGCTGGGGGAGCGCCGCGAGGTCGGCGTAGAAACTACCGCTGCAGCCAGAGGCGTAGCCGATCGCGAATGGTTCCACCGAGTAGGTAGAGGCCCAGACACGATAACGAATCTGCACTGCGGTATCCCAAGCCGACGACAAGCGCACCGCCAACGTCGACTGGGGAGCGCCGGAGCATGCGACTACAGGGCCGTCGAGCACCACACAGCCGCCTTGCTCGCACTCGGCACCGGGTTCGGCGACCGCGTGGTAACTCGCGTTGCCGAACATGCCCGCGGTTGGCTCATGGTCGAAATCAAGCTCGGTGTCGAGTACGGCAGAGCGCTGGATATCGAAGGTCTGCGCGAGCACGATCAGCGGGTTGCCTGCGCGATCCGCGAGCGGAGCGCTCAGCCGCGCCGCAATCGAGCGACCTTCGACCGACCCAGGGTCGACGAAATGCGCCTGCGCGACGGGGCCACCGAGTGCCCATCTCCAAGCCGTGGGCAGCGCTCCGTTCGTGTCGATATCGTAGAGCTGGAGCGCTTGCTCGCCGTCCGATGGCTCGCTAAACACGTCATTGTAGTCGCCACTCGGCAATTGCATGGGCTCCGAGAACGTGACGCCAAAGCGCGTGAAGCCCAGCAGCGGGAATCCAACAGGATCTACACGCAGCTTGGGCGGTGTTCGGTCGGCTGCGACCAGCACGGGAACCCGCTCCGTGATCTTCACGCCGCCCTGGCAAATGTAAGGAATGTCGGCGAAGGCCGTGCCTAGAATGCCGTGCGCGCCCCGGTCGAGGGTGAGTGCCGGCGCAAGCGGCTTTTGTGCCCAATCCGAAAGCGCGGGAAGCTCGATGGTCTTTGGCCCGACGCTTGGTTCCTGGGCAGAGGAAGCTTGCCAATAGAAGTCGGCAAATAGCTGGGCCTCGAACTCGCCGGAGCTCGCAAAAAACAGCGCGAGATTCATGCGCGGCTCGGACCAAGAAGGCGAGCAATCATCGAGCGTGGGCGGCTCTGGGAAGTAGACGTCGTAGTCGCCGACCAGCAACTCGATGGGAGCCGGCTCGCCGCCGGTGCCGCCCTCCCCCGCGCTGGCGTCCGCCGCACCGCCCTGCCCCGCGCTTGAATCGCCCGCCCAACCCGTCGCTCCGCCTTCAGCTGGCGGAGCCCCACCTTCAGCTGGCGGCGCTCCGCCGCTTGCCTGCCCTGCCGAGGGCTGTACGAATGCACCACCGACGGCTCCGCCTGAACCCGCGCCGGCGCGCAACATCTCCATCCCGGCAGCGCCTGCTGATGCGTGCCCGGAAGAGGGATGGTCGTCGTCTGCGCGCCCGCCACAAGCAACGAAAAGCCAACACCCGGCCGAGACAGCCAGCGATCCGTACCGAGCTAGAGCATTCAATTCGGCCCCCTTGTTGGACGAGCCACGAGCCGGCCCATTCATCGGTCACAGCATTGCACGCCGGGCCTGGCCCGCGAAATAGCGGCGAGATAGGCCAGATCTTTCGATTTGGGTCATTCGACAGCGCAGGTCCGTGAGTAGGCCAAGCGTCAGCGTCTCGCCGGCCATCGCCAACCTCGCGACGGAATTTCCGCGCTACTCCAACACGGCACGCCCGCTGCTTCTCTGTTCGGCATGCCCCACGGAGCACACACCACGACCATCTGCGGCCCAGAGCTCGGGCTCGCGATCGCCGACGCCAGCACGCTGATCGGACTCGACGCGCACCCAATCCAAGTGGAGGTCTCGTCGTCCCGCGGGCCATCATTCTTCCAAATGGTGGGGCTGGCAGAAGCGGTGGTGCGCGAGGCCCGCGTGCGGGTCGCGAGTGCGCTTTCGCGCCTCGGCGTGCTCTTGGATGAGTACGCAATCACCGTGAATCTAGCGCCTGCGGATCTGCGCAAGGGCGGGGCCGCGCTCGATTTGGCGATCGCGGTCGGGATTTTGGCTGCGATCGGTGTGGTCCCGGCGCACGCAATCGAAGGGCTGCTGCTCGTGGGCGAGCTCTCGCTCGACGGCAGTTTGCGGCCCGTGCGCGGGATCTTGCCGCAGCTCGATGGCGCGCGAGCGCGCGGGCTATCGTTCGCGGTCGTGCCCGCCGGAAATGCGGCGGAGGCCGGTTTGGCGACGGGCATCACGGTATTTCGAGCCGAGTCGTTGGCGATGTTGGTCGCGCACTTGCTGGGCGAGCGAGCTTTGCCCACGGTCGAACGCACCGAGTTCAAGCCGGAGTTCCCGGCGAGTCACTTCGATTTGGCAGACGTTCGCGGGCAAGCCACGGCGCGGCGCGCGCTCGAGATTGCCGCGGCGGGTGGGCACAACCTACTGATGATGGGGCCGCCGGGCAGCGGTAAGACGATGTTGGCGCGGCTCCTCCCCAGCTTGCTTCCACCGCTCCGTTTCGACGAAGCCATCGATTGTACGGCCATCCACAGCGTGGCGGGGCTACTGCCGAACGATCGCGGGGTCGTTTGCGAACGCCCCTTTCGTTCGCCACACCATTCGGTCAGCGAGGCCGGCTTAGTGGGCGGCGGTGACGTCCCGCGCCCCGGCGAGGTGAGTCTGGCTCATCATGGCGTGTTGTTCCTGGACGAGCTGGCCGAATTTCGGCGCACCGCGCTCGAGGCGCTCCGGCAACCGCTGGAAGATGGCTTCGTCAATATCGCTCGGGCACGAGCGCGGGCGCGCTTTCCCGCCCGCCCACTCTTGATCGGCGCGGTCAATCCCTGTGCTTGCGGCTACTACGGTCACCCGCGCTTGCCCTGTCGCTGCACGGAGGCAGCGCGCGAGCGCTACCGCGCACGGCTTTCGGGGCCGCTACTCGATCGCTTGGACATTCACGTCGCGGTGCCACCGGTGGAGGTCGCTGCGCTGGTGCGCGGCGTGAGGGGTGAGGGCTCCGCGACCGTGCGCGCTCGAGTCGCTCGCGCGCGGTCCGTGCAGCACGCGCGTGCGCGTCAGCTGAAGCTGCACCACGGCCTGAACGCACTGCTCTCGGGAGCAGAGCTGGAGCAAGTCGTTACCTTGGAGGGAGAGAGCCGCAAATTGATTGAAGCGGCCATCAACCGTTTGGGCCTGTCCGCGCGCGCGTTCAGCAAGGTGCTGCGCGTCGCGCGCACCATCGCCGATTTGGAGCAGGAAGAACGCGTGCGCACGCCGCACGTCGCCGAAGCCATCCAAGGACGAATTCTGGGACCGAGCGCGCGCCCACAGCTGGGCTGAGTCCGAAGCGATACCGAGTTTGGGCGTGCGGGGCGATCTTCGTCACGTGGGTCCGGAAGCAAGAAGAGAAGGCAGTCATGAGTGAAGACAAGAAATCCCAAAAACAAGAAGCCCTGCGCCAAGTCGTACAAGGACTCGAAAAGGCCTACGGCCAAGGCACGATCATGCAGCTTGGTGGCGGCGCTCCAGAACCGATCGCGGTCATCCCGAGCGGCGCGCTGGTGCTCGACGAAGCGCTGGGGGTCGGCGGCTACCCGCGGGGGCGCGTGATCGAGATCTTCGGCCCCGAATCGAGCGGCAAGACCACGCTCACCTTGCACGCCATCGCCGAAGCCCAGCGCGCCGGAGGAACTGCCGCGTTCATCGATGCCGAGCACGCCTTCGATTTGCGCTACGCGCAGGGCATCGGCATCGATTTGAAGAAGCTCTTGATGTCGCAGCCCGATTGCGGCGAGCAAGCGCTGGAGATCGCCGAAGCACTGACGCGCTCGGGCGCGGTGGATTTGGTCGTGATCGACTCCGTCGCCGCGTTGGTGCCCAAAGCGGAGATCGAGGGAGACATGGGCGACGCGCACATGGGCCTGCAAGCGCGGCTGATGAGCCAAGCGCTGCGCAAGCTGACCGCGATCGCCAGCAAGACCGGCACGACTTTGATTTTCATCAACCAGCTGCGCCAAAAGATCGGCGTGGTATTCGGCAATCCGGAGACGACCACAGGCGGCAACGCGCTCAAATTCTACGCCAGCGTGCGACTGGATGTGCGACGCACCGGTAAAGTCACGCTCGCCGAAACCGTGGTCGGCAACCGAACGCGGGTGAAGGTGGTGAAGAACAAGTGCGCGCCTCCCTTCACCGAAGCGGAGTTCGACATTCGCTGGGGCACGGGCATCGATGTCGGAGCGGACTTGGTCGAGGCTGCGGCTCTTGCAGGCGTGCTCGAGAAAAATGGCTCTCACTACCTGTTCGAGAGCAAGAGCATCGGCCAGGGTCGCGACAAGACTCGGGACGCGCTGTTGGGCGACGCGGTATTGTTTCAAGCGGTGCGTAAAAAGACGCTCGAGTTGTTGCCTTCACAAGCACACCGCTTGGCCAAAGCGGCTGCGCCAGACAAGGTCGAGAAGCCCGAAAAGGCCGACAAGAAAAGCGCCGCGTGACGCGCACGGCCGGAAGCGCAGGCGACAATATCCAGTCCGTCGAATCATGCTAAATTGACCGTCCATGCTGGGTGGACGACTTTCGGTCGGGGTTGCGCTCGCGCTTTCGCTCGGTGGTCAGGGCTGTGCGCATTCGAGCGACAGCCCCCCCGACCAAGCGGGGGGCGCTGTTTCGGCAGGCGTGGGCGGCGCATTGTCGAGTGGTGGTGCGCCCTCCACGGCTGGGGTCGGCGGTTCTCCGCCCACCGGAAGCAGTGGCGGAGCGCTTTCGCCAGCGGGCAGCGCCGGCTCGAGTTCGAATGGGGGCGGCGGAGCTTCGGGAGAAAGCGGCGAAGCTCCGCCAGAAGGCGGCGGAGCGCCATCAGCAGGCGGTGCTGGTCAGGCTGGTGGAGTCACCGTCTCGATCGACTTTGCCCCCAGTCTGGCGGCTACGAATGACACCTTGGTGCTCACGTTCGATGGTCCGATTCATTTGAAGACCGAAAGCGAGCCGGGCAATCTACTCATCTTCCGAACCCGCAGCAGCTGTCCTCGCGGTGCGTCAGGACCGCTCGGCCGAGCCGCGTTCGACCTGGGCGTCGGCACCCCCGTGCTGCTCACCAAGATCGCGATCTCCCAGGAGCTCGATTCGAGACCCTCCGCACTGCAAGTCCTGTCTCAGGGCACCTGCATCACGCTCAGAAACCCCGAGGGCGACTGGCAGCAAGATCTGGCGTTCACGAGTGTGAGCGTCGCGGGCAACGCAGCTCGGTTCGAGTTCACCATGCCGGCCACACGCGCCGACGCGGTGGCAATCTACTTGCCGACCTCGACCGGGATATTGAACATCGCGTATACGGTTTTGCCGCCGTGAATTGCCCGAAACCGGCGCGCTCAGCCGGGGCCCCCCGGCGCACCGACCAGGCCAGACCGCTCGACGAAGCACTCAGAAACGCGCGGGTCAAAGCGCCGGTTCGACGAGCCGAGGGCCGCTTTCGGCCCCGGCGCCGGTCGGGAGCGCTGGCCAAAGGAAGGCGGTGCGAGTAAGCATTTCGATCGAGAAATGCCCTCGCTCAGCTCGAGCATCGTGAACCAGCAGGTCGCCTCGGTGCGCGACGTAGAAGAGGCGCTGTCACGACAGTCGCTATACGGCGGCGATCTGATCACGAATTTGCTCGAGCTCGCTGCGGTCAGTGAAGAGCGACTCGGCAAGGTGCTCGCCGAGAGTCACGATCTCGAACCAGCACCTCCCGGTGAGCTCGCCGTCGCAGCGGAGTACGTGCGTCGTCTCGTGCCAGCAGATGTCGCGCAACGCTTCGCGCTCTATCCGATCGATGAGCGCGAAGGCACGCTGACCTTGGCCGTGGCCGAGCCACTGCCCAGCGAAGCCGAGCAAGATCTCTCGTTCTCACTGGGCGCCAAGATCGTGCAGAAGGTTGCGCTCTTGGTGCGCATCCGCCAAGCGATCTCGCGCGACTACGGCAGTCCCTTGGACCGCCGCTCGTTGCGTGTGCTCGCGCGCTTGAGTGGTCGACCCGATCCGAGTCCAAGTTCTCTGCCGGCTCGTCCTGAAGGGCAGCTCTCGCGAAGACCGCTCACTGCAAGCCCTGAACAGCCTTCCTCGCCGCCCGAGCCGACGCGGTCGAAATCGGCCCCACCGAAGTCGCCACCGCCGAAGTCGCCACCGCCGAAGTCGCCACCGCCGAAGTCCGGCCCCGCAAAGTCTGCCGCACCGAAGTCGGGGCTACCGAAGGGCATGCCCAGCATCCAGCCGCGTGTTCCGCGTGCGCCCGCGTTGCCGGATTTCTCGAGCTTGACCAAGCCGGCAGAGTCGGGTCGGCAGCGTCGACTCGGTCCATTCACGGCGGCGATGGCCGAACGCGGCCTGCTCGAAGCGCAGACCCGCGACGACGTGCTGCGCGCGTTCTTCGACTTCGCGAGCCAGTATTTCGACTATTCCGCGCTGTTCGCGGTGCAGGGAGATTTGGCGGAGGGTCGCGACGCGGCCGGCGCGGGCGCGCCGCGTTCGCGCATCGTCGCGGTCGGCGTGCCGCTCGATTTACCTAGCGCTATGTCTCGAGCGCGCGACGCTGACACGTACGAGCTCACACGCCTGGGCAGCGGTGGGCTCGATGGCGCACTCGCGAAGGATCTCGAGCGCCGTCCGGGACGCTTGGTGTTGTTCCTGCCCGTGCAGGTTCGTGGTCGTACCGTGCTGATCCTGTATGGGGATCACGGCGAGCGCGACGTCGAGCTGCAAGCGATTGGCGAAGTGATCTCGTTCGCACCACTGGTCGCGAACGCATTCGAGCGCTTGATCTTGCGTAAGCGCCTGCGAGACAAGGGCGCGGATGCACCACCCAGCATGCGTATCAAGCCGCGCGAGCCTGCGCGCCCACTGCCCAACGTCGGGGAGCGCGCCGCAACACTGGCTTCGCTGATCGAGGAGCGCTCGCGCAGCTCTCTGCCCGCCAAGCCGAGCTCGCGTCCGCCGCCCAAGCGCTCACCGCTGCCGCCTCAGCCGCCGCCCGATCCGATCACGCCGCCCACGCCCCGTTACACGCCGGCGCCCACGGTCGCCATCCCCGTGATCTCGATCGGCCCGTCGTCATCACGACGCTCGGTACCGAACCAGTCAGCGCCGCCGCCATCGGCGCGCAATAGTGAGCCTCCCGAAGACGGCTGGGACACGGCCGAGGCCGGCGCGCCCTTCGCGCGGGTCGAGCGCGGTACCAAACCCGGCGTCGGCAATCCGAAGATTTCTGAGCCCAGCGCTCCGCCCGCGCCGGAAGCCCCGCCGGTGAAAGTCGCGGAAAATCCCGCGGGGATTGTGCCGATCTCGATTCGTTCGGTGTCGCTGCCCCGCCTGCAATTGGTGTCGGACGGGCCGCCCCCCCTCCCCGTCTCCGACGCACCGGACATCGACGTCTCTGCGAGCGCGAGCGAGCTGCTCGAAGATGACGAAGAAGAAGAGTACGGGCCGATCTCCGACGTCAGCGGGGTCCCGCTCGCGCCGGCCTCGCGCGCGCTCGCATACAGCGCGCGCCCACTGCCGCCGCGCGACATGTCGCAAGACGTCGGGCTGCCCACCGTGATTGTCGACCTTGCCAGCGATACACAAGAGTTCGTCGATCGCTTGTTGGAGGGAGACGCGACGGCTGGCGACAAGCTCGTGCAGATCGGCGACACCGCGATCACGGTGCTGGCCAGCATCTTCCCCGGACCGATCACCGCCGAGCTCAGGCGCAGCTCCGGCGATGGTCCGGGCAAGGCCTCCGAGTGCGGCCCGGTGTTGCGCACTTTGGCGCGCATGGGCACGCGTCCCGTGCCGTTCGTTGCCGTGCGCACCGCAGACGGCGATCCGGTGGTGCGCGCTTGGGCGACGCGGCTACTCGGTGAAATGCCCAGCGCGGAATCGGCGCATGCCGTCGTACGTCGGCTGACCGACGACGACCCGGACGTTCAGCGCGCCGCGCTCGCCGCGGGCAACATGCTGCTTCACCATCTGGAGGCCGCCGAGGCGCTGCAAGCCAAAATCGCCGAGACCGTGAGCGACGTCACGCGCCCGGAAGAGAGCCGTCACTCACTGATCGAGGCGCTGGCGGAGTTGCGCGCCCCACTGGTGATTCCGACGCTGATCCGTTTGCTCGAAGACGGTTCGCCGGACATCGTGCGTTCCGCGCACTGGGCGCTCGGTGTAATTGCACGACAAGATTTTGGTACCAAGGCAGCGCTCTGGGAAGAGTGGTGGCTGAGCAACGCGAACCGCCATCGCATCGAGTGGCTGATCGACTCACTGATGCACGAAAATCAGGAGCTGCGTCGCAACGCCGGGGACGAGCTCAAGAGCCTGACCAAAGAATATTTCGGCTACTACGACGATCTACCGAAAAAAGAGCGCCAGCGCGCGCAAGATCGCTACCAAGAGTGGTGGGAGAGCAAGGGCAAGGCCCGCTTTCGTTGAGTTCCGCTATCGACGCGCCGTAAAAGCCGTGGCAGGTCAGTTGTCCCGATGATCGAGCCCGAGCAGCACTTTGACCCAGGGTTGCGCGCCGCAAACCTCGCCCTCTCCGGCCGCAAGCGCCGCGAGGTGAGTCGTATCACCTCGCTCGAACTTCGTTTCACCGACCCTCGCAGTGGGCCTTGGGAAGCACTGGCGATGATCTCCGTCGGATTGCTCAGCGTGCTCGTCGTGCTCGGGCTTTGGCTGGCATAAGCGGCGCATTCACCCGAGCACAGCAGGAGCGCGCGTGTTGCGCGCCCTGGCGCGTCACTCGGCCTTGGGCGCGTCCGTCTTGGCCGGACCAGATTTCTTGCCGCCCGTGAGATCGATCACCCACTCTTCGGTGTGCTCGGAGCCGTTGTAAGCGGGCACGATCACCGCGTTCAACGCGCGCTGCACGCATTTACCAACCGGGTTTTCGTCGTACGGCGGTGCCACCGTGAGCGATTTCACGTGGCCATCGTTGGCGAACAGGATCGTGACGTTGGCTTTGGTGTCCTTGCCCTTGGTCGGCGCCTTGGAACCCTTTGGCGGCTTGCCAGTCTTGGGGTCGATGGTCTTGTCGCCTTCGACTACGGAGTCCGGGCAAGTCTCAGCCGAGTGCGCCGCGCGATGCAGCTCGAGGTCCGCTTGCTTGGCGTCCCACTCACGCTTCTTTTCTTCCTCGGTCGACTCGGACGTATCGACTCGGTTGCTGTTCTGCTGCTGCTTCTTCAGTTGCTCGTCACCCAGAGCTTCTTGCTCAGCCAAGATCTGATCGGGGGTCTTGATCTCGTTATTTTCATTGGAGGCACAAGCTACGAGGACTAACGCGAACAATCCGAGATAACGCTGCATGGGCCGGACATTAACCTCGACTCCGGCGCCCTGGGAAGGGCCTCGCGCCCGCCAAAGCCGAGCCGGGGGAGCGGATTTTTTCAAGCCTAGCGCGAGCGGGGCACGTCGGCGGCATTTCTAAGGCCAGGGCTGGAACTTATCGCGGTGCGCGCGGTAGGTACTTCGGGCGACGAAGGCCGCCGCTCGAAGGTTGCGGGGGAAGAGCATGAAATCGTCGAAATTTCGCGCCAAGCCAATGGATGCCATTTTCGAGGCGGTACTGAGCGGTGAGCAAGCCGTGGCTCGAATCCTCGATGCCACGCCTCAGGCTCATCGCGCGCAAATTGGGGTCGATGTCTTGGTCGAAACGATCCCCCACTGGCTGTACGGCGGAGACATCCCTTTGCACCTTGCCGCGGCGGCCCTGAAACCCACGGTCGCCCAGCTTTTGCTCGATGCGGGCTCCGATCCCAACACGAAGAACCGCCGCGGAGCAACGCCGCTTCACTACGCCTGCGATGCGCGGCCGAGTTCCGGCGGCGTTTGGGACCCAGCTGCCCAGGCTGCCCTGATCAGCACCTTGGCCGCCCGCGGCGCTGCGTTGGATCTGGGCGATCGCGGGGGAGCCACGCCGCTGCACCGAGCTGTACGCGCGCGCAGCACGAGCGCGGTGCGAAGATTGCTCGCCCTGGGCGCGAGAACCGACTGCCGTTTGCGCGCACGCGGCTCCACGCCGCTCCACCTGGCCGCTCAAGCGACGGGCGCGGGCGGCACGGCCGGAACGCTCGAAGAGCAGCTGGAGATCATCGAACTGCTCCGGGCAGCGGGCGCGGACTTCGCCGCCCTAGACGACAACCAGCGCACCGCGCGCGATTGGGCAACCGTGCCGCGCGTCGCACAAGCGCTTTATTTGGCTTGATCGGCGCCGCGCGCGGCTTTACTCGATGAGCGTCCACGCCCCGCGCTGCGTCGCTCGATCAGACGCGCGCCGTCTCGCTTGGCGAACCAGCTCGAGCCGAGGTGACGGGGCAGCATCGAGGCGTACAGCACGTCGCGCAGCGCATTCGTTTCCCAAGTGACCGCAGAGTGCGCCACCCCGGTGCGCACGAAGACCGCGCCTGCATGGGAGAGGTCGCGACGCGAGAGCGCACCTTCGCGTAGCTCTTCGGAGACCAGCACGCCCGATCGTTCGAGCGCCATGCGCAAGCCGATATTGAGCGGCTCGGTCTGCGCGCCCGCCGTGAAGTAACTGACCAACTTGTGGCGGCTCGTAGCCGGTTCGTCGCGTCGCGCGAGGACCCATTCGCGGAACACTTCGCTCTCGGCGTACAGCGCGTCGAATAGATACGTCTCGGAGACGTCCACACCGCCGTCACGCAGACTACACGCTGCCGCATGATAGCCGCCCGAATGCGCCGACACGCAGACCCGACCGAGGTGCGGTCGCTCTGGAAAGCGCGAATCACCGAGAGTGGCGCGCCCGACACGCGCGGCGGTCGACAAAGCACCGCCCAGCAGGCGCGCGAACGCGCCCGGCGTGGCCAGCCTTCCGCACGACGAATCCGCGGCAAACAGGGCCAATTGCGGCACCACGAGGATGGCATTCTGGCGACTATCGACCAGCTGCTCGCGCAGCGCGTGCGCATCGATCGCGCGCTCGGCGCTGCTGTTGTGGCCGTGAAAATGCACCAACGCGGAGATGCCTTCTTCGGGCTGAAAGCGATACTTGTCGGGCACGAACACGATCACCGTATCGTCGCCCGTGCCGGCGAACGGCGCTTGCGGTAGCCCGAGCACCAGCGTGGTGCCGAGCGCGTCGCGAGTTTGCGTCTTCAGTCGAGGTCGGACCTCCGCTCGCTCGCCCTGCGCGAGCGCAACCGCGGAGTGCAACGGAATTTGGGCTAGAGCAGCCAGGACCGTACGGCGGCGCATGGTATCTACCCCCTTGCCCGAAGCCGCGCGGCCGGGCCAAGTTTTTGCGACCGATGGACCGCTGCACGAAATCCGCGACCGAACGGGAGCGAGCAAATCATGAGGAATGTATTTTTTGATGGTCACGCTTCGAATCGCGCATCGTCATAGCCTTCGGCGTCGCGTGCCGGGGACCACGCGGGGCTTCGAGGTGCGCTGCGGGGACGCGAGCGCCCCCTCCCCGCTGCTCGTAAACGTCCGCAAAGTTGAGGACTGGAGCACTCAGGGCTGACCCGTCGCAGGCTCGCAAGTGTCGACGATCGTTCGATTTCGGCCGCGGCACGGTTCTTTCAGGCTGAGCGCCCCATGCCACCGAAGAACCCGAGTTTGGAACGCCTGTTCACCTGCACGCACTGGCGGCGCAGCGCCTTCCTTGGTTGCTGCGCGCTGGCGCTGGCGCTGCTCTGCATGATGGATGAGTTGCAAGCAACGCAGCGCTCGAACTCAGCCCTACCCGATCCGATCATGACATCTTTGAAAGAACGAAGTGGCGTACTCGCCGAAGAGCAGCGCATCTTCGAGGCGACCGTTCGGCTGCGCTTGGACGCTTTGTTCACCCCGAACCCGACCGAGCTCGGGCAGCGCGAATGCGCTGCTGCGATTCCCAAGGAACCCGTACGAGGTCGCATCGATCGCGCACTAGTGCTCGCGGCCAACGAGCAATTGAACCTGCCCATGGGCGCCGGCAGCGTGCTGACCGTAGCCGGACAGTCGTACCTGTTCTGTCTCGAGCCTCACTATCATCCGCCTGGCGGCGGCCTCACGCCGGAAGGTTGGCACAAGGGCGTGACCGTGTATCACGCGCAAGCGCCGCGAGAGCGCAGACTCTGAGCGGTAGCAGGGCTATTTATTGGGTCCGCGACTCGTGGGGTGCGGGCTCGCTGATGTCGCTCGAGAGGCGCGGAATCGGGCCAGCGCGCTGCCCAGCCAAGCGCGACGCTGCCAGGCGATCCAACCCAGGAGCATCGAGAACCAGATCGCGACCAGCCACCATTCGCGTCTCGACAACCCGAATCGCCGCGAGTGCGCTCGCGGTTTGCGCGCGCTCGCTGGCAACGGTTGCGACGAGGCGCGCGCCGGAGGAGAAGGCTTGGATTCCGTTCGGGTGACGGTGGCGAGCGGCGGCACGGCCAGCATGAAGGGCACTCGTCGCCGAAAGCCGGGGACCGCGAGGGTCGCTTCTTCCGCTGCTTCTTCTTCTTCAGGCGGCACGGCGACGAAGATGCGCGTCGTGCCCTCGGTATCCGCCCCGCCGCTGTGAAACGCGGCCAGCTTGCGGCGCCGCTCGTCGAGCAAGTCGCCGCTCAGCCGCTGGAGCTCACTGGCAACGAGCTGCTCGGAGCCGACGAGCACGGGCGGTAGCTCTGCCAGCGCGACCGCCAGCGCGCCCACGCCATCGATGCCGCTCGAGAGATCGCGAGTGAACACGGCATCGAGCACCTTGGCCAGCGGCGCAGGCAGGTGAAGTTTGGCGGCCCGGCTCAAATCACCGGTCATCAAGCGTCCGCTGGCGAGCTGAAAGAGCTCGACCGCGGCGGTCATGAGATCACGCGCCTCGACGTCATTGGCGGAGTCGGGTTTGGCTTGCGTTGGCCCGCCGAGCAGGGCCGCCGAAACGCCCACTTCCGAAAGCAGCGTTTCGCCATACTCGACGAGCCAGACGCAATCGCTGTTCAGCAGGCGTACGGGTTCCGCGCCTGCCTCGTCTAGCAATAGGCGCGTGCTGACGATCGCGCGCAGGGCATCGATCATGACCCGCACCGCGGCGCCCACCTCGATGCCCTGTTGCCGCGCACGCGCGCGCGCCACCAATTCGAACAGGGACAACCCCGGCACGTACTCACTGGCGACGAAGCGGTGCGTGCGGTCCGAAACCACACCCAGCAACTTGAGCACGCTCGGATGCGTGAGCCCCTTCGCGAGCTCGAACGCCGGGTTGACCTCTGCCAAGGCACCCTGACGGATCTCGCGCAGCGTGACGACGCGCCCCGCTTCGTGCCCGGTACTGACGCGGCCGAGCGAGACTTTGCCGCGCGGGCTGCCGAATAGTTCGAACAGCACTTGGCATTCAGGATGGTTGTGCCGAGCCATGTCTCCTTCTTGCCGACGGACTCCCACTTCGAGCGACACGCGCCCCAAAGAAGCTCTGTCGCGCCAGACTAACGGTACTCGACGCTACGGCCAGCGGTGGGTTATTATCGAGGAAAAATGAGCAAGCGCCCGGACGAACCTCCCCAGGGGACAGAGGACGAGGCCTGGACGCTCACCCGCGCGACGCAAGGCATTCTACCGAGCACGGTGGTGGCGGTGCCACGGCTCCTGATCACCGTGCTCCGGGAAGGTGGCAAGGCCGACAATCGCTCGCTCGAGCTCGAGGGCGAGCGGATCCGCGTCGGTTCCCACCCGAGTAACGAGCTTTTGATCACGGACCGACTCGTGTCGCGCTTTCACTGCGTGCTGAGCCTCGATCGCGGGCTGTGGACGGTCGCCGATACGGACTCCCTGAACGGCACCCTGCTCTCGGGCGTGCGCATTCGAGAGGCCATCTTGCCGCCTGGCGAATGTGAAATCGCGATCGGTGATTCGGTGGTGCGCATTGCGCAGCTCAGCCCCGAGAAGGTGACCCACGTTCCCGAGCTGTCGAGCTTCGGTGAATTGCGAGGTCGCACGCTGGCCATGCGTCAGGTGTTCAGCGTGCTCGAACGCGTCGCGGCTAGCGATGTCACCGTGCTGATCAACGGTGAAAGCGGGACCGGCAAAGAGCTGGTCGCGAGCGAGCTGGTCAGGCGCGGCCCACGGCGCGGCCGCCCGTTCTTGACGGTAGACTGTGGCTCCATTTCACCGACGCTGATCGAGAGCGAGCTGTTCGGGCACACCAAGGGCGCGTTCACCGGCGCGGATCGCAATCGCATCGGGGCCTTCGAGGCCGCCGACCGCGGCACGATATTTCTCGACGAAATTGGGGAGATGCCGCTCGAAATGCAGCCCAAGCTGCTGCGCGCGCTGGAGAACCGCGAGATCCGCCGCGCCGGCGAGAACGAGTCGCGCAAGGTAGATGTGCGGGTGATCGCGGCCACGCATCGCAACTTGGAGCGCGAAGTGAACCGCGGCACCTTCCGCGAGGATCTCTATTTTCGACTGTCGGTATTCACGGTCCGGCTGCCGCCGCTGCGAGAGCGAACCGAGGACATCCCCGACCTCGTACGCACCTTCCTCGAGCGCATGGGCTGCACCGAGAACGAGCGGCTGTTCACGCCGCAGGTCTATGCCCAGCTAGCTCGGCACGATTGGCCCGGCAACGTGCGCGAGCTACGCAACTACATCGAGCGCGCCGTAGTTTTGCAAGACGCGGTCGAAGCCTCTCGCTCGGCATACACGAGTGAAGCCCAAGCCAGCTCCGCCGCTGCCCCCGTGTCCATCGACTCACCGTTCAAGACCGCCAAAGAGCGATTGATCTCGGACTTCGAGCGCTCGTACCTCGAGCAACTGATGGCTTGGGCCGGCGGCAACGTGAGCCGCGCCTCGCGCAAAGCCAAGCTCGACCGCATGTACCTACATCGGCTGCTTCAGCGCTACGAAATCAAACGCGACGAAGAGTAAGCCGGCGCCTGCAGCCGGTTGATGCCTAGAGGCCGCAGGATCGCGGCCCACGCTCCGCAACCGCTGGGCTTTGCGCGCGTAAGTCCGCGCTTTCGTGCTGTTCCTGAGCTGGCACCGAAGCTGCAGAAGCCTGCTGTGTGCCCATCGGGCGCTGCCTCGGCGGCGCCCGGTGGAAACCTCGTCCTTTTGCACTCCGGAGGCTCACATGACCTACCCAAGCTCTGCTCGCCCGCTACTGCTGGTTCTCGTTACGATCTTGCTGAGCGTGACAGTGTCGAGCGTGTCACTCGCGGCTTCGTCGGCGCCGCACCACGGACCGGAGAAGCTCGGCGCCGGGCCGCGTCATGCACCGCTGCATCGCTCGCCCACTCGAGCGACAGCGACTGCTGCCAAGTCGAAACAGCCCCCGGCGCAGCCCAAGACCCATCGTAAAACGCCAGTGAACGCCCGCGTCGCGACGAAGTCGAAAGCGCAAAAAAACGCCCCCAAGGCTCCAACCCAAGTGGCAAAGCCAATGCCGAAGCACGCCAAGTCGGTCGGTTGAGTTTACCCGCACGCCGTCGCTCGCGATTCAGCATCGAAATTCCAACCAAAGAGATCCCGATTATGCCCCTGACGCCGCCCGTGAATGATCGTAAAAGACCAATCAGCGTTCCTCGCCCAGCGAGCTGTCCCCAAGCAGTCACTCCCGGTCCGAAGCAGAGCGCTGGACCGCAATCCAGGCCGGTCAGCAAACTGCCGAAGCCTCCGCCCGCGCCAAACCGCACGCTCGCCAAGCGTTCGAAGGCACTACCGCCGCCGCTCCCCGAAGACGTCTTGCTCACGGACGCCGACTTGATCGACGACGAAGACGTCACGCGAGTCGTGCGCCCCAGTCAGCCGACCGCGGTCGACGTGGAGCTCGATTGCTTTAGTCGCACCGAACCGCCGCCGGAGTCTGGGCCAAGGCGCAAGCCCGCGCTCATCGCCTGCGTCACAGGCCTACTGTTGGTTGCCACTACCGGGGTGTTGTTCTTCGCTCACCCGGTCGCGTTTCACGCGCTCCAGATTTGGGATGCCGCCGGCAGTGCCGCGGCCCGGACGCCGGCGTCCTTGACCGTCGCGGCGATTTCGAACCCCGCCGCGCAAGCATCGCTCGCGGCTCGGCCCAGCGCAGCGCCAAGCGGCGCGCCCAGCGCTGAGCTGCGACCGACGCTATCGGCTCACAGCAAGCGCAGCAAGGCGGCCATCAACGTGAAGAAACCCGCCAAGCGCGTGCCGCCCAATCAGCACGCGCAGCGCTGATGCGACGCTATTTGACGAGTTCAATCCGGCAGGCCGAACTGCAACCGTCGAGGCTGATGCTATTGCCGTCGTCGCAGGTCTCACCTTCGTCGGCCTGCACCACCTTGTCGCCGCAGCGCGGGCCGAGCTTGCAGGCGTTCGTGCACGTGCCGTAAGCCCCAGTGTTCATCCCGTCATCACAATCCTCGTGACCAGCTTGCACGACTCCATCGCCGCAGGACGGGCCGGGTTGGCAATTCGGAGAGCACTCGCCGTAGGCGCCGGTGTTCATGCCATCGTCGCAGGCTTCGTCCGGCGATTGAACCACCGAATCCCCGCAGTGCGGGCCCGGGATGCACTGTGTCGTGCAGCCGTTGTAAGTCGTATCGCTGTTGGCCGCACCATTGTCGCAAGCCTCACCGGTAGACACGATCTGATCCCCGCATTTTGCGGTGCAGGTGCTGGGCGCGAGGTTGAAGCCCGACAGCGTGAGCTGAAAGGACGAGCTCTTGGTCTTGCGTTCGGCTTGAAATACATCGATTTTGTAGACTTTGCCGGTGGCGAGCCCGTACGTCGTGCCCGCCGCGGCGTTCAACGTCACCGTGCCGGCGAGCGGCGGATGCCAACCGCCCAGATCGAGCGCCAGCGTTCCGTTCACGTACACCCACACGTCATCGTCGCCCACGAAGTCGAGCGTCGCGGTGACGGCCGGGTCGTACTTGAACCAGTAGCGAACGTGAGTAGTGAAGTGAAAGTTGTGCAGCGCGCCCCCCGCTTCGGCCGCCCAATTGCCCTGGTAGACCGGCTGAGGGATCTGGGCCGGATAGCGCGTTTCTGCGATCAGGGCCGGTGGAGCCGCCGGCTTGTCGATCGGGAAAAACACCGGGTTGCCGTCCATCAGGGTCTGCGTCGCGGTGCAGATTTGGTTGTTGTTCCAAGGCGTGCACGGCGACAGGCAAACTTCGCCGGCCGCGAGCGTACACATGGCGCACGTTTCACCCGGACCGCCGTTCGCGCAGCTCTTGATGTTGCTGTACGCCGGCCACTGCTCGCCCATCGCTCCCCAACGATTGACGTACGGGCCCGCGCCGGTGCCGCTCTTGTCCCAGAGCACGATTGACCCGGGGAACGTCGCGTTGTTTGGCGCCGCGTCGTGGTACCACTGGTTGAAGGAAGCGGCGCTGTGAATGAAGCCGTTGGCCGCGGTCGCCGTGGCGGAGATCACCGGCAAGCCGTCGGCAGCCAAGGTCGTCGCCAAGAGTCCCTTGATCGCGGGTTGATTGTCGTTCGGCGGCTCCATGTCCGGGTTCGCGTTGGCGCCGCTACCGGAAGCGAGGTCGTGATAGACGGCGGGCACCGTCAGCGTGCACGTGCCATTCGCGGCCTTCACGCACGGATTGCTGCCGCAGGTGAAGCCCGACTCGACTTTGCACGTGCTCGAGCAGCCGTCACCGTCGCGCAGGTTACCGTCATCGCACTGCTCGTCTGCGCCGAGCACGATGCCATCGCCGCACTTTGCGGCACAGCCCGCGGTACCAGTGCATTCGGGTTCCAACTGGCAGCTTGCCGAGCAGCCGTCGAAGGGCAGCTTGTTGCCGTCGTCGCAGCTCTCTGCTCCTTCTTTTACCTTGTCGCCGCAAACCGTGGCCACGCAAGTGCTCGGCGAGCCGGAGCACTTGAAGCCTTGCTCGACCTGACAGCGGATACTGCAACCATCAGCGGCCTTGTTGTTGCCATCGTCGCAGCCTTCATTCGAGTCCGTCACGCCGTCACCGCAGGAGTGAACGCGTTCGCAGGCCATGCCGGGGGCGCGACAAGCGTAGCCCTTGTCGATCGCGCGACAGTCGGCGGCGCAGCCGTCCTTGGCCGTCTTGTTGCCGTCGTCACAGGCTTCACCGGCACCGATCACGCCGTCACCGCAGACGATCGTCGAGACGCAGGGCATGCCCTCGGTTGGGCAGTCGTAATACGGTTCGACCTTGCAGATCCCCGAGCAGCCGTCCCCCGACGTGCTGTTGAAGTCGTCGCAGGCTTCCTTCGCGGTATTGATCTTGCCGTCTCCGCACCCTGGCTCGGCTGTCACCGTCGAGCAAACGGGCGGCGGCGACGCTGATTTGCACGGGTCGTTCTCGACGATCAGGGTCGTCCCGCCGGTTCCGCCGTTGGGCGCGCCGCCCACGCTTTGGCTCCCGCCATCCGACGGAGCCCCCGCCGTAGGCGGCCGCGAAGTCATGGGTGGACTGCTGCTGCTGCTACACGCAGCCAGCCAAAACGAGCCCACTGCAAAACACAGCACTCCGAGACGAGTTTCAGTACGCATATTCACCTGCACCGACCGCGTCGCTGCCCCCGCGGCGCGACCACTTGCCGGAATCAAAACGTTCCTTTCAGGGTACCAGATCCGGCTCGGGAGTTCCCGCAGCTTTTTCCCGCCAATTGCCGAGTTTCGTGGGCGCGTTTCGTTCAGCGGCGCAAGATTCGTCCTAGGCAACGATTGGTCACGGTAGGCTGGCTAACGGCACGGAACGGCCGGCTTTCCACGCTCCGAATTCGAGATCAGCTGGACCCGCTGATCCCATATGAGAGACCGCGCTCCTTGGCGCGCGTCGGCCCTGCCGATCCCAGAAAAGGCTGCCCTCTTAACCATGAAGAAATCTGCTCTGCAAAACCGCCTTCGCCAGCTGCCCGTGGCCCCGCTCTCGTCTGCCTGCGCCCTCACGTTTGCGGGCGTTGCGTTGCTGAGTTCGCTCCCTGCGTGCAGCGCCACGCCCGCGACCGCCAACGCGCCTTCAACGAGCGTCGTCACCCCGACCCTGCCGAGCCCAGCGGGTGGTGAGCTTCTCGGCCGCTCGACCTTCAAGGGCGATCAGACACTGCCCTGGATGCCACTCTTCCTCGAGCCGGCAAAGGGCGACACGATGGTCAAAGACGGCGGCTATTGCGCACGCATCGATCGGCCAGGCAAGAACGCCTGGGACGTGCAACTTCGGCACCGCGAGATGACGATCCAAAAGGGGCACACGTACTCGGTTCGCTACTCCGCCTGGGCTTCTGCGCCGGTCAGGCTTCGCGCGCAAATCGGGATGTCGGGGCCCCCGTACACGAGCTATTGGTCGGATGTTCCGGAGCTCGGCAGCTCACCCAAGGAGTTCAGTGGCAGTTTCACCTCCAGTTCCGCCGACGATCCTTCGGCAGAGTTCGCGTTCCACATGGGTGACCCCACGGCCAAGGTGCCGGTAACGGTCTGCATCGACGAACTGCACCTCACGGACCCTGCCTTTACCCCGCCCGTCAAGGCGGCCGAGCTGCCGGTGCCGGCAATTCGCGTCAATCAGCTGGGCTATTTTCCGAAGGGCCCCAAGCGCGCAACTTGGGCAATCGACGGCAGCGACGCGGAAGCGATCGCGAAGCAGGCCGTCCCTTTCGAGCTGGTCGACAGCACCGGCGCAGTCCTTCACCAAGGCATGACCACGCCGTTCGGCAAGGATCCGACCAGCGGCCTGTTCTTGCAGCGCGTCGATTTTTCCTCGTACACCCGCGAAGGCAAAGACCTGCGCATCCAGCTCACCCCGAGCGGCAGACCCAAGCTCAGCAGCGACCCGTTCGCCATCCGCGCCGCCGTGCTGAAGCAGCTCTCTCGAGACTCGCTTCGCTACTTCTACTACACGAGAAGCGGCATCGCACTCGCGCAACCTTACGTAGAGGACGCGCGTTGGGTGAGGCCCGCGGGACATCCGACGGACAGCAAAGTCCCCTGCGCACCCGACGCGACCTGCAACTACTCGCTCGACGTAAGCGGTGGTTGGTACGATGCCGGCGACTACGGCAAGTACGTGGTCAATGGTGGTCTCAGCGTGTGGCTGCTGATGAACCTTTGGGAGGCCTCTCAGCAGCTGAGTTTGCCGGTGGCGGGTGCGAAAGACGGCGATCTGCATCTGCCCGAGAGCACCAACCAGATCCCGGACCTGCTCGACGAAGCCCGCTGGGAAATGGAGTGGCTGCTCAAGATGCAGGTGCCAGTAGGGGATCCCCACGAAGGGCTCGTGCACCACAAGATGCACGATACGGACTGGAGCGCGCTCGGTACGCTACCCGTGCTGGGTTCGATACCCCGCCAGCTCCGCCCCGTCAGCACCGCGGCCACGTTGAACCTCGCGGCGACCGCGGCGCAAGCCGCTCGCGTGTTCGCGAAGCTCGATCCAAAATTCGCCGAGCGCTGCCTCGCCGCCGCAAAACGCGCGTGGGCAGCGGCGGAAGCGCACCCGGATCTGCTGACTACGAACGCGGACAATCACGGCGGTGGCCCATACGACGACGCCACCTTGAGCGATGAGCGCTTTTGGGCTGCCTCGGAATTGTTCGTTACGACCGGAGACAAAGCGTTCTTCGCCGTGTTGAGCAAAAGCCCCCACTACCTGCAACTGAAGGCGCACGAGCGAGAGCTGCCCGAGGCGCTCGACTGGCGAACCACCGATGCTTTGGGCACGCTCACGCTGGCGCTTGCGCCGCAGAGCACGCCCGCGGTGCGCGCGGCCAATCGCAAGAGCATCGTGGCGGTGGCGGAGAAATACCTCGCCCTATCCAATGCCGACGGCTTCGGACAACCGTACGTGGGCAGCCACTACGTGTGGGGCTCGAACTCGTTCATCATCAACAACGGCCTGATCCTCGCCTACGCCCACGCATTCACGAAGGACCCGCGTTTCTTGGCCGGCGCCGTGGCCGCGCTCGATTACGTGCTCGGGCGCAACGCGCTCGGGAAATCCTACGTCAGCGGCTATGGCACGCGGCCATTGACGAATCCCCATCACCGGCTCTGGGCACACTCGGTCGATCCGAAGCTGCCCACGCCGCCTCCCGGTGTGCTCTCCGGTGGACCGAACTCGGATCTTCAGGACCCCTATTCCAAGGGTCTGCACCCACACTGCATCGGGCAGACCTGTTACGTCGATCACATCGAGGCCTACAGTGCCAACGAGGTGGCCATCAATTGGAACGCGGGGCTGAGCTGGCTCGCCGCGTACGTGAACGCCTCACTGTAGTCGGGCTGCCCTAGGATTTTGGGGGTTGGCTCTCGAAGTCAGCCCTAAAAGCCTGGTTGCCGCCGTTCACTCCGGGATGAGCCCACTCATCATCAGCTTCACGTTGCTGTGAAACTTGGGCAAATCCGCGAGTAGCGCTTCGACGTAGTTCTGCCAGTTGGCGTCGTCGACGAGCGGATCATCTTCCACCGCGCCGGCAATTTGTGCGCGCCACGCTTCGACCTTTGCCCGCACGTTCTCCTCGGAGAATGGGCCCGCGACGAAGGCATCGGCAATCGCTCGTTGACGATCGTAAACCTGTGCGCGAAGCAGCCGCAAAAGCGGGTCGCAGTCGATGGCCATCATTCGATATGACTTGTTCAGGTTGTCGAACCAAGCCTCGTAGCCGTTGCAGTTCTTGGTCATCACGTTCCAATTGGGCGTGATGTTCTTTCCGTTGGGCGCGTTGTCGGACCAGAAATTCGGTTCTGGAGCCCAAAAGCTCTTATCGAGATCCCAAGGGATGAGCTGGAACTGCCCGCTCTCGGTGTCGTGGTACCAGAACAAGTTATGATTGGCGGGCGGCGGACCCCAGCCATAGTAAAACGCCAGCGCGCCATCGAAGTCGTTGATCGCCCGATTGACGACGATGTAACGGGCCAGGTAATCGAAGTCGATGTACGGAGTCAGCTTCGACGCGAAGTCGGCATCGGTGGCTGCCCCGACCGCGGCCTTGAACGCCAGGAAGTCCGTCACATCGATGGTCGACGGATCGTCATTGGTCTTGAGAGCTGCCTTTGCCGCATCACTGGTTGCGTACGGCGACGGCCAGACCTCCTTGTAAACATTGCCGTCGCCGGAGCGGGGGAACCGCTTGGCCGTAAACCTGCCATCGACCTCTTCCACTGCGGCATACAGGCCGTCGTACTTGCCGTTGATGTAGACGCGCGCGTGCACCGCGCGCGGCGCGAGTACATCCATATCCCGATACAATGAGTAACCGAGCCGCTCGCGCATCTTGCTCGGGTCGGCCGACATGGCGTGGAGGTTCAGCTTCTTCAAGCCATCCAAACGCGAATCTTCGTCGTATTCGTTGAAGTCGAGCTTCATCGAGAAGCGTTGGCAAACATCGACATTGCCGAAGAACGGCTCGACCCGCACGAGCCGCGTACCGCTGGCTTCGTCCACGCAACCGTAGATCGAGAATTGCCCCTTGAATCTAACTGCAATCGACGCCAGCTCCGTGTCGCCGACCTTGAGTGAAGCCTGGACGTACCGATCCTCGTTGACGACGCCGGGGGCGAGAAGCAGCGTCGACATATCCATCAGCTTGGCGTACTCCGCGTCCGAGAAGGTCAGGTAGTAAGACTTGACTTCCGACTCGTCGAATATCTCGTCGCCGATGCGTTCTTTGGTCGTCGATGGACTGGCGCTCCCCGCCTCGCCCGCGCCTCCGGTCTCCTCCAGCTCTCCGGCCGCCCCGCCGCGTCCAGCAACGACCTCTGCACCGCTACGCCCGCCATCCGTTGCGGCGCCGCCCGCACCACCCCCGCTACTCTTGCCATTATTTTCGTTGCCGCCGCAGGCAACGGCAAAAATCAAAATGAGGAAAGCGCAAACGGGAACGCTCGCGGTGCGGACTGACGAGGCACGAGTCATGGCGGGCAAAACGCTATCACCTGGCTGCGAGCATCGAAATGGCGCTCGATACCGCCGCTCGTGAAGTACCCCTCATATCGGAGGGGTGGCGAGATTCGACGCCCTACGCTGGGCATGCCTCGGGCGCTCAGCCAGGACTTTTCTTTTCGGGGCTACGCAATTCCGAGATCCAGAGTTTGCGTTGGCCCCATTTGGTCAGAGCGACGATTGGTGTGCTTCTCGCACGACTTCGTTTTCGCGAGAGGTCCGCACGCGCGGGACCATGCGTCGCAACGACACAACCGAAGGGGTCCCGTGATGAAGCAACATCGAACCATACTCTTTTGCGCCACTCTACTCGCTGCCGCCTGCTTGGGAGGCTGTGCCGACGCTGATCCAGCGCTCAGCGAAGCGGACCTGGGATCACGCAGTCTTGCGCTGGAAAACGCCAGTCCGGCGGCCGCGCGCACCGGCACGCCCAGCACGGCCACAGTCGATCTGAAAGCCAGCTTGGGCTCCTTGTCGGCGATCGCAGTCGGTGCAAATGCCGCCGCTTGGGATGGCGATCTGCTCGATCGGCGCGTGCCGACGTTGCTCGAAGACGCCGGTATTCAGCTGATGCGCTATCCGGGAGGCTCGCTCGCGGACAACTATCATTGGCTCTCGAACTCACCGGATGATCCGAATGTCGGCGGCACGGATCCGAGCGCAAACTTCGACGCCTATATGTCCGTGGTCGAGCGGGTCGGCGCGCGCAGCATGATCACGGTGAATTACGGCTCTGGTACCGCCGAAGAAGCTGCAGATTGGGTACGTTATGCCAACCGCGGTTGTCGCGGCTACCGCGGGCCCAAGCCAACCTACCCCGGCGCGAGCCGGCTCGGTCACGACTACGGCATACGGTATTGGGAAATCGGCAACGAACTATACGGCGACGGAACCTACGGCGCGACCTGGGAAGTCAACCACAAGCCGCACGATCCGACCACCTACGCGAACGGCGTGCTCGCCTACAGCGTGGCCATGAAAGCAGTCGATCCGTCCATTCGCATCGGCGCCGTGCTCACCGCCCCAGGCAATTGGCCCGACGGACAGGTCAACGACGCTTCACCCAAACCCTGGAACGACACCGTGCTCGCGATCGCATGTAGCGCGCTCGATTTCGTGAGTATTCACTGGTACGCCCAGGGTCCGACCGGTGAGACCGACTCCGGTTTGCTCGCGGCACCACAGAACGGTGCCGCCACCCCCGTCAGCTATACGCCGAGCATCCCGAGCATGGTCGCCAGCTTGAAGTCCAAGCTGGTCGAGCATTGCGGCGCGCACGCGAGCGCAGTGCAGATCATGGTCACCGAAACGAACTCGGTTTCATACAACCCCGGCAAGCAGACCACGAGCGTGGTCAATTCACTCTTTCTGGCGGATCAAGTGCTGACTTGGCTCGAAAATGGCGTAACCAATGTAGATTGGTGGGCCGTTCACAATAGCCCCTTCGACGGCAACACCGACCCGGCTCTGTACGGCAAGTACGAGTTCGGCGACTACGGGATCTTGTCTCGTGGCCTGATCTCAGAAAACGGCGCGGTCGAACCCCCGGCGCAGACGCCTTTCCCAGCGTACTACGGCTTGCAAATGCTTTCGCATTTGGGCCATGGGGCGCGCAGCCAGCCACTCGGGACCAGCTCGTCCACGCCGCTGGTTTCGATCCACGCGGTGAAGCAAGCGAGCGGCAAGGTGCACGTGCTCTTGATCAACAAGAGCCCGAGCGAGGCATATGACGTCTCCGTGGCGCTGAACGGCGCGTCGTTCCGTGGCATCGCGCAGGTCTTCAGCTACGGCAAAGACACGCCATCGATCCGCAAGAGCTCGCAGCGAGTGCAAGGTTCCTCGTTTGCGGTCAGGGTGGCTCCGTACTCCATGACGACCCTGCAATTGCCTTGAATTAGCCTAAAATCCGGACCAGGACAGGAGGAGGGGCGGGCCCAGGGCAACTGCGTTTTTTTGCCGAGCAAGGCAAGGGCGGGTTGAGTAATGTCGACGGATGGTCAACGGGTGGTTTCAGAGCACATCGCTAACCTGCATCGGCGCGCTCGCGCTCGCTTGCCAATCCCCCGCCGCCCCCAGCAACGCAGCGAAGCCAGCCATGCCCTCCCCCTCCTCTTCCGCATCAGGCAAGACCTTCGAAGACGACGTCGAGTTCCTGAAGCAACATGGTCAAGTAAAAGTGCTGAGCGCGGCAAACGGCGGGCGCATTGCCGTGTCCAGCCAATACCAAGCTCGGGTGATGACGAGCGCCGTGGGCGCGGGCCAAGCGAGCCTCGGCTTCATCAATCGTCAATTCATCGAGGCGGGGCAGACCGGCACTGCCTTCGACAACTACGGGGGAGAAGATCGCTTCTGGCTCGGTCCGGAGGGCGGCCAATACGGGCTGTACTTTCCAGCATCGAAACCGTTCAGCTTCGAATTTTGGCAGACGCCTCACGAGCTACAAGAGGGCGCTTGGCAAACGCGCGCCGAAAGCCCAACCAGCATCACTTATGGGCACGCCTTCTCGGTCGCCAACTACGAGCGACGCGTGTTCAAGCTCGAAGTCGAGCGCAAAATCACGCTGCTCACGGCGGAGCAGGCTACGAAGCAACTGGGCATGCCGTTGTCTCCCGCGCTCAGCTGGGTAGCGTTCTCGAGTGAGAACAAGCTCACGAATACCGGCGCAGATCCGTGGCAAGAAGCGAGTGGCCTACTCAGCGTGTGGATCTTGGGCATGTTCGCGCCCGTTCCCGGCACGCAGGTGATCGTGCCCTTCGAAACGGCCGCATCCGGTCCGATCGTCAATGACGCCTATTTCGGCAAGGTGCCGGCGGAGCGCTTGCGCGTGAACGAGCAGAAGGGCTTCCTCGCGTTCCGCGCAGACGGCCTGTACCGGAGCAAGATCGGGCTCGGCCCAAGCCGCGCCAAGCGCGCGCTCGGCAGCTACAGCGAACCCGCGCACTTGCTCACGCTGGTGCTGTATTCGAAGCCGAACGGCGCTACGCGCTACGTGAACAGCATGTGGGAACAGCAAGCCGCGCCGTACGCGGGCGACGTACTCAACAGCTACAATGATGGTCCGCCCGCGCCGGGAAAGCCGCCGCTCGGTGGCTTCTACGAGATCGAATCGAGTTCACCCGCGGCCGCGCTCGCCCCTGGTGAATCGCTCAGCCACGAGCACCAGACGTATCATTTCAGCGGCCCGCGGCCGGAGCTCGAAGCGCTCGCGCAGCAGGTCCTGGGCGTGAGCCTTTCGGACCTGCTGCCGTAATTGTGCTCTCGATCTATTCGGCGAAACTGAAAAGCCGCCCTCGGGAGCTCCGCCAGACCCCACCGCCCGCGCCATCACCGCCGGCGCCTGCGGCCTCTTCAGGCAGATTCAGCGTGACGACGAGGTGCCTCGTGCGTGCGATTTCTCGAGGCGGCTCAGGCTTGCGCGCGCTCGAGTCGTGCTTCGGCCGCCAACACTGCTTCCGTGAGTGATGGGTCGACGGGTGCAACCAGCGACACGACGTCTTCCGGGGATGCGCCCGCTTCGATTGCGGCGCGGGCAGCCGCCGACCCAGTGAGTAAGTCGAACGCGGGCACGTTCGTTTCGAACTCGTAAGGCGTGTGGCGAAAGGCGAATGCTTCGGGCGCTTGTGCGCGCGCCAGTGCAATCAGCCGCAGGTAGGTCGCAACGGGGCGGAACAAGAGCGGGTTGGTCACGTGCAGCATCACGCCGCGGCAGGTCTGGCCGGAGTGCTTCTCGAAAGTGGGACGGAACGCGACCGGGCGCACTTGAACGCCCGGGGAACCCGAGGCGATCAGCGCTTCTGCCAGGGCTTCTCCATCCAAGAACGGTGCGCCAACGAGCTGAAAAGGCGCGGTCGTACCGCGACCTTCGGACAAATTAGTGCCCTCCACCAGGCAGCCGCCGGGATAGACCAGCGCCGTCTCGGCGGTGGGCATGTTGGGCGAGGGCATCACGAACGGACGCCCCCACGCTTCCGCACCGCGGTACCGTTCCCAACCGAGCAGTGAGACCACGGACAGCGCGCCATCTGCGCCGAGCGCCTTGCCATCGCGCTCCATGAATTGCGCGAGCAGCTCGCCGATGCTGAGCGCGTGCCGGATCGGCAATGCCTCCAAACCGACGAACGACAAGAAACCCTCTTGCTGCGGCGCGCCCTCGAGCGTGGCCGGATCACCCGAAATCGGATTCGGACGGTCGAGCACGACCGTATGAATCGAAGCGGCGCTGGCGGCGCGCGCGGCAAGCAGCGCGGTCCAGGCGTAGGTGTAGTAGCGGCTGCCGACGTCAGCGAGATCGATCAACAGCAGGTCGATCTCGGCGAGCTGCTCGGGAGCTGGGGTGAGCGCTTCCTTGGTCTTGCCGTACAGGCTAAAGATCGGGGTCTTGCCCTCAGCGGCCTCGGAGCCAACGGCTTCTTCGGCCTGCGCCGTAGCGTCGAGGCCGTGTTCGGGCGCGAAGATCAAACGCGGTGACGCGCCCAGCTCTTCGAGCACGCTGAGTAAGTGCCGCCCGCGACGGTCCACGGCTGCGGCGTGCGTGAGCACTCCCAAACGACTGCCGCGAAGACGACGGCGCAAGCCAGAGAGCTGGCCGGTGAACAGTTGATCGACTCCGCAAAGCATGGTGAGTGGTCCTTGTCTGTGAAGGGCGGTGGGCCCGCTTATCCGCAGCGGCTGCCCGCGCTGGTTTCCGAGAACCTGCGGATTCCCTATCAGATTCGCGCAGATAACGAAATGTGGCCCGGGCGGTGGCGACTACGCAGTAGTTGCAGGATCGGGGCGGGTAAGCTAGCATTTTTTGCACAGTGCGCCGCGTCCTAGTTGTCGATGACGAAGAGAACTTGCGGCTGGTGCTGCGCACCTTGCTTCGGCGCCACGGTTACGAGGTAGAGACCGCCGAAAGCGGCGAAGACGCTCTGGGCATGGTCGATTCCTTTGGCCCCGACGTCGTGCTGACCGACGTGCGCATGCCCAAGATGGGCGGGCTGGACCTACTCACGACGCTAAAGGCCAAGGGCAACGAGGCCACGGTGATCGTGATGAGCGCGTACGGAAACATGGATCTGGCGCTCGAGGCGATGAAGGCGGGCGCGTACGACTACGTGCAAAAGCCGTTCAAGCCCGACGAGGTCGTGCTCGCGCTGCGCAAGGCCGAAGAGCGTGAGCTCTTGAGACGCGAGAACCGCGCGCTGCGCGACGAAATCCGCAAAGAGCACCGCTACGACGACATCCTGGCCAAGAGCCAGAAGATGCTCGATATCTTTCGTACCATCTCCAAAATCGCCGAGTACAAGACGACGGTGCTCGTCGCGGGCGAGAGCGGCGTGGGCAAAGAATTGGTTGCGCGCGCCATCCACCACCGAAGCACGCGCAAGGGCGGAGCATTCGTAGCCGTCAATTGCGGCGCGATCCCGGAGAACCTGCTGGAGAGCGAGCTGTTCGGGCACAAGAAGGGCGCCTTCACCGACGCCGTGCAAGACCGGCGTGGGTTGTTCGAGGAAGCCGACGGCGGCTCTTTATTTTTGGACGAAATCGGGGAGCTGCCGCTCGCGCTGCAAGTGAAGCTCCTGCGCGTGCTCGAAGAAGAGAAGATCCGCCGCGTGGGCGACGTGCGCGACATCAAGATCGACGTGCGCATCATCACCGCCACGCATCGCGATCTGTTGGCCGAGACCAAGGCCGGGCGCTTTCGCGAAGACCTATTCTATCGGTTGAACGTACTGCCCATTCTCGTGCCGCCGCTGCGCGATCGGCGAGACGACATCCCGCTCTTGATCGACCATTTCGTGGCCCGCAACAACGTGCGCCTCGGCACCTCGATCCGCGGGCTCGATACGGAATCACGCCGTCTGTTGTTCGAGTATCCCTGGCCCGGCAACGTACGCGAGCTGGAGAACACCATCGAGCGAGCCATGGTGCTGGCCGAAGGTGATCAGATCGTGGCCCAAGATCTGCCCGAACGGCTGCGCGAGGCACGCGATCCGGTGCAGACCCAGCTCGCGAGCGGCGAGCTGAGCGTCAAAAAGACGATGCGTATCGTCGAGGAGATCTTGATTCGGCGCGCCCTGCAACGAACCAAGGGCAACCGCACGCGCGCGGCGGAGGTCTTGGAGATCAGCCACCGCGCGCTGCTGTACAAAATCAAAGACTATCAGATCACCGATCTCTGACCGCGGCTTCGACTTCGGCGGTGGTCTTCGGGATCGCGCTGGTGAGCACTTCCGAGCCGCTTGCCGTGACCAGCACGTCGTCCTCGATGCGGATGCCGCGCACGTCCGCGAACTCGGCGAGGCGCTTGCGATCGAGCGCGGACTCGATGCCCGCCATCTCGGACGCATTCGAGAGCAAGGCCGGAATTTGGTAAAAACCCGGTTCGATGGTCACGCACATACCGGCTTGTAGATCGCGATCCAGCCGCAAATAGCGGTCGCCCGCGCTGGTGCTGCGCACGCGACCGGGGGCGTAGCCCGCCCGATCGCCGAGATCCTCCATGTCGTGTACGTCCAAACCGAGCAAGTGACCAATGCCGTGCGGGAAAAACAGGGCGCCCGCGCCACGCGCGTACAAGTCTTCCAGATCGCCGCGGAAGATTCCGAGGTCGATCAGACCGCGCAGCATTTCGAGCCCGGCGGCGCGGTGCACGTCCAAGTAGCGCACGCCCGGCTTCACCGCGGCGATTGCCGAGAGCTGCGAAGCGAGCACGACGTCGTAGATCGCGCGCTGCGTGCTCGAAAACTCACCACGCGCCGGCCAAACCCGTGTCACGTCGGACGCCCAGCCTTCCGGCGTTTCCGCGCCGACGTCGGCCAGCAATAGATCGTCCTCCGCGAGCAGGCCGTCGTGACGCTCGTTGTGCAAGACCTCGCCGTGCCCGGTAACGATCGAGTTGTACGAGCAAACGCAACCGGAGCCGATGATCGCGGCCTCCATCGGAGCGCGCACCGCGAACTCGCGCATGCCCGGCCGCGTCGCGCGCATCCCGGCCCGGTGGGCGCGCTCGGCGACGCGCGCGGCGAAGCGCAACTGCGCGATAGCCGCCGCATCGTGCTCTAGTCGCAGGTCGATCACGGCTTCGCCCAGATCACGATCCAGGCCCTCGAGCTCGAAGCCAGAACCGTGGATCACGTCGCGGCCGATCAGCTCGCTCTGCCAATTCGAACTCTCCGCGTCTTGTGCGGGTAAGGTGGCGAGAAAATCGGGCACCTGCAGCTCGTCGATCGGGCGAACCTCGAGCTCGAGTTCGCGCGACAACTCATCGAGGCCCGGTTGTCGTCCTGCCCACAGCTCGGCCTCGGGGTCGGGGGGCGGCGCAAAGAGCGTCGCGGTCCCATGCCCGAGCAGCAGCGCGGCACCCTCGATGGGCCGACCCACGAAGTACAGAAAATGACTCTCTGCGCGGAACGGATAGCGATTACCCGCGAAATTGCGAGGCCGTGCCAAACCCGAAACGAACAGCGCGGGCCCGACAAATCGGGCAGAAAGTCGATTTCGACGAGCATCGAATGCGGAGGGACTAGTTACCGGCGGGAGCATCCCGCACGAGTCTACCCGGATAAAGCGCGCCGAACATCCGCGGAGCCCACTTCGAGCGGCGCGGGTGCGCTTATTTATCGGAGATTTCTGGTCGTTTCCAATGCTTGCGCGACGGCGCACATCTTGCTACCGCATAGTGGTGGGACCCGTCTCGACTCGCATCGAAGATCTGCGCCGCGAGCGTGGGACGTTGCTCATGGGAGTGCTCAACGTCACTCCTGACTCGTTCTTCGACGGCGGTCGTTATGCTGACGCTGGGAACGCCGCTCGCCGCATCGATCAGCTGCTCGCAGACGGCGCGGATGTCATCGACATCGGCGCCGAATCCACTCGCCCTGGCGCCGCTGCGATCCCCGCGCACGAGCAAATCGCGCGCCTCGAGCCAGCTTTGCGGCACGCCTCGAGTAGCGGAGCGCTGGTCTCGGTCGATACCGCAAGCGCTACGGTCGCGCGTCACGCGCTCGAGCTCGGCGCGCATCTGGTCAACGACGTGTCTTGTTTGGCGGACGAGGATTTGGCGCGCGCCTGCGTCGAGCACGGCGCCCCGCTGATCATCATGCACGCACGCGGCCCGGCCGCGAGCATGGCCGGCTTTTCCGTCTACCCCGACTCTGGTTACCAAGACGTCGTGGAAGACGTGCGCGCTGAATGGCGCGCTGCGCGCGCGCGCGCGCTGGCCGTGGGCATGGCGAGCGAAGACGTGTATTTCGATCCGGGGCTCGGCTTCGCCAAAAACGCTCGCCAATCCTACGCCCTGCTCGCGCGCCTGGCAGAGTTCCGAAGCGAAGGGCTCTTGGTCGTGGGCGCGAGCCGGAAATCGTTCATTGCTTCGGTCGATGGCGCCCCGCCCGAAGAACGCCTCGGCGGGAGCGTGGCAGCTTGTCTGCTCGCGGCCGCGCGAGGAGCCGCGATCCTGCGCGTCCACGACGTGCGCGAGGTGCGCCAAGCGCTGCGCGTCGCAGCCATCGTCGAACGCGAGAGTGTACGACCGCCGAACCCGAGCGCGAAGGCAGAGGCGGCCCATGCTGGATAGCCTGTACGCCTTCTTCGAGTCGCTCACGCCGCTCCAGGTCGTACGCGATGTCCTGGATATTTTCCTGGTCTACTACATCGTTTACCGCGCCCTTTTGGTGCTGCGGGGGACGCGCGCGATGCAGGTCGGCGTGGGCCTGGCGATGGTGTTCGTGCTCTACATCGTCGCGCAGCTGCTGCAGTTGGTGACCGTGCTCAACATCATGGGCGCGCTGATCTCGAGCATGATCTTGATCATCGTGGTCGTGTTTCAGAACGACATTCGGCGCGGCCTGCAGCGTGTCGGCAGCCGCGCCTGGTTCGGCGGCCTGGCTCGCACCCAAGAATCCAAGTTGATCGATGCCGTGGTCGAGGCCGCTACCGATCTCGCTCGGCACCGCATCGGTGCGTTGATCACCTTCGAGCAAGACGCCAATTTGGACGAGTTCGTGGGCGTTCACAAAGGGCACGTGCTCGATGCTCAGGTCACCCGCGAGCTCTTGGTCACGCTGTTCATTCCCGAAGGTGTGAACAAGCTGCACGACGGCTCGGTCATCATTCGCAACTATCGGATCGCCAAGGCCGGCGTGTTCTTCCCCATGCCCGAAGGGCGCGTGGTCGACGACAGCTTCGGCTCGAGGCATCGAGCCGCCCTGGGTATCACCGAAGAGACCGACGCCGTAGTCGTGATCGTGAGCGAAGAGCGCGGCACGATCAGCTTTTGCTTCAATGGCAACATCGCCAGTAACCTGGACGGGGCCAAGCTGCGCACCATGCTGGAAGCGATCTTCAGCCCGAAGGTACGCAAGAAGAGCAGGAAAGCTCCGGCCAAGTCCCTGCGCGACGGCGCTTCGGCCGATGCGCCGCTCTCCCGTCGTACCTTGGACGCCATGACTTCACGGCGCGGTGGGGACTCGGTCGATAGCGCGCGCCTCTCGCGTCGCTCCGCCGAGCCCGAACCGGCAGCGCATCCGCGCATCAGCCTAGCCGAACCCGAGCCCTCCGCTCAGCGGCCCCGCGTACGGCCCACGAGCGAAGCGCCGCCTCCGCTCAGGCCTTCGATCCCTCCGCCACCCATGGCCATTGCCCCGCTACGCACGCCCATCACCACCTCGGTCTCCGAGACCAGAGGGCGTGCGGGAAGTGATCCGGACTCGAGCGACGATCCCTCTGACGACGGCGGCTCTCGCCAAAGTGAACCGTAATGTTGTCGTCCGCGCTGGCCAGCGTGCTCACCTTCCTGCGTGAGTCGTTCAGTGAAAACCTCGGGCTCAAGGCCTTGGCGCTGACCTTTGCGCTCGGCTTGTTCGCGTTTCTGCAGGGTCAAACCGACGAACAGCAGCGCACGATCCCAGTGCCGATCGTGATGCGGCTACCGCCTGAAAGCGCCGAACGCGAGCTGATGACGCCCATCCCCGCCAGCATCCACGTGACTCTGCGCGGTCCGGCCCGCGCCATCGATCGTCAGATCCAAACCGGCATCGTGCCGATCGAGATCGATCTCAGGGACGGGCATCGGGAATCGATCGGCTTCGAGCCCAAGGCCTTCTCTTTCCCGCCGGAAACGAGCATCACCATCATCGATCCACCGTCCATCGAGCTGGAGTGGGAAGACGTCGTCACGCGTCAGATCCCGCTGCAGGCGGCCATCACCGGACAGCCCGCAGAAGGCTACGTGGTCAAGGGCGAGCCGGACGTCGACCCCACGCAGCTCACGGTGCGTGGTCCGGTGAGTGTCGTGGAGGTAATGCAGTTCGCTCGGCTGTCCGCTTTCGACGTGTCTGGTCTGAGCGCAGGCGTGCACCGCCGCCGGATCGCAATCGATGCGGCGCCCGTGCGCGCGCGCTACATCGGCCCCGCGTCGGCGAACGTCAGCGTCACCGTCGCGCGTCGCGTGAGTGAAGCCAAGTTCGAGAATCGCCCGGTCGAGGTCGTCGGTATGCCCGGCAGCGGGACCGTGCCACGGACGGTAGACGTCACTGTCAGCGGCCCTCCGGAGGTCATCCACGCGCTCAAGGCCGAACAAGTGATTCCGCGCGCGGATCTGAGCAAGCTCGTCAATCTCGATCTGAAGAAGCACGGCTCAGCCGTGGTCAAGGTCAGCGTCGAACTCGGCCACGCAGATGCGGAGCTCCAGCCCCCGAGCGTCACCGTGAAGTGGTAGTGACCAAGCTACCGAGAACGGGCGCTCGCGATCCAGCAGCGCAGCTCTCGGTCCGTCGTGTGCCCCGCGTGTGACGGCTCCCAGAGTTGAACCGCCAAAACGCCAGAAGAGAGAGACAGAAGGATTTGGGGTAGCGATGCGCTCGAAGTGGGTGCGCTGTTCACGACCCTGCTGGCTTGCGATCAATCAGAGAATGCAGACCGCGCACATGGGTCTCAGGCGGTGCACAGCAGCACGGTTTTACCGGGTGCACGCAGCTCGGCACCCGAACAAGTCGATGGCAAAACCCGTCGTCTCAACGACGCGTTCCAACGCGCAACGCGAACCCCGGTTAGTCCCCGCTGGTAGCCGCCACGGCGGGAACGAGCCTCGAATGTGTGGTGCGTGGCTTGTTCGCGAGCGCCCCCTTCTCATGACAGAGCGTCGAGTTCGGGTGTCCAACGGGTCAGGGCGCGGGGCGCAGGGAGAGATCTCGCGCGGCGTCGGAGTCATTCGCGCGCTCAAGGCCGAGCAAGTGATTCCGCGCGGCTCTGAGCAAGCTCGTCAATCTCGATCTGAAGAAGCACGGCTCAGCCGTGGTCGAGGTCAGCGTCGAACTCGGACATGCGGATGCAGAGCTCCAGCCGCCGAGCGTCACCGTGAAGTGGTAGTGACCAAGCTACCGAGAATGGGCGCTCGCGATCCAGCAGCGCAGCTCTCGGTCCGTCGTGCGCCCCGCGTGTGACGGCTCCCAGAGTTGAACCGCCAAAACGCCAAAAACGCCAGAAGAGAGAGACAGAAGGATTTGGCGTAGCGATGCGCTCGAAGTGGGTGTTGTTCACGACCAGGCTGGCTTTGCGATCAATCGGAGAATGCAGAACGCGCACAAGGTGTCGGGGGAGGGCACAGCAGCTCGGCACCACTCGAACAAGTCGATGGCAAAACCCGTCGTCTCAACGACGCGTTCCGACGCGCAACGCTAACCCCATTTCCCCTCTCCTTCTTCTGGGTTTTGGCGTTTCTGATGATTCTACAGTTCGTGCGGGCCCATCGGTAGGGTTCTCTAGTTCGGAACGGGCACGACGCGACAGCCGAGTAATCCGCCAGGCGGAGCAGTCTGAACGCAGGTGCGCGAGGCTCGGCGGCAGCGAGGTCTTCGTGGAGCGCCGCCGAGGGAATGTTGCGCGAAGCACATCGTGCGGCCTCACAAGTGATTTGCGCAAGCGTGAAACGAGGTGGGGAACTCAGAACTCTTGGCTGGGTTGTCGGAGTTGATTCGGCAGAGCAACACGCTGAGCGCAGCGGTGCTTGCGCACCTGGTGGAGCTCGAGCCGCGCTCGCTGCATTTGGAACTCGGTTTTCCGTGCCTGTTTGCCTATTGCGTCGAATTTTTGGGCATGAGCGAAGGCAGCGCTGGCCGGCGGGTAGCGGCGGCGCGCGTGTGTCGACGCTTCCCCGAGGCGAGCGCATCGCTCGCGGCGAGCTGCACTTGTGTGCGTTGTGCGCGCTCGCACCGCTCTTGAACGATACGAACGCGGCGGAGCTGTTCGAGGCTTGTACAGGCAAAACGCGGCGGCAAATCGAGCAACTGCTCGCGGCGCGGTTTCCGCGGCCCGACGTACGCGAACGGATTCGCCGGCTGCCGGCGCCTCGTCACGTGCAGGTCGAGGCCGTCTCGCAACCGTTGCAAACCCCTCGCGTGCTCGACGCGCTGGGCGATGCCCCAAGCGTTGAAGCGTCGAGCGTGCGACCTGCTGATCCGGAGATCGCCGGTGCTGCGACAAATTCCACACCGCCAAGCGTCCCGGCTCGGGCTCTCGACGGACGCCCTCGTCCCCGTGGCCGTGAACTCGAGCCTCTTTCGGCCGAGCGCTTTGGCGTCCATTTCACTGCCGACGCCGAGCTACACGAGCTGATCGAGCGCGCCCGCGCGCTCGCCAGTCACCGGATCTCGAACGGCGATCTTGCAGGTTTGATGAAGCTGGTGTTGGCGAGCTTCGTCAAACAGGAGGAGAATCGACGCTTCGGCATTGGGAAGCTTCCGCGTCGGGCTCGCTCCGAAGCTAAGCCGGCAAGCCGCGCGGAACCGACGACTCCGCCAGGTGGAGCGTCAGCCCCGCCTCGCACGTCGAAGCGCCAACGCGCGCGGTGCGTCCGAGACATCTCGAACGGCGCTCCCGCCACGTTTGCGCACAGGTTGGGCGCGAAAACCATGCTCGAGACGGCGGTCAGTGCGCATTCGTCTCGCGCGATGGCCGGCGCTGCAACGCGACGGCGTTGCTCGAATTTGACCCCGTGAAACCCTTTGCCAAATTCGGCGCGACCGACACTTCGAACCTGCGCCTGCTATGTAAGGCTCACAACCTCTTGCACGCGAGAAACTGCTTCGGGGCCATGCACCTGGCGGCCAAGATCGCCGCTCGCAATCGCCCCCAAGCCTCGAGCAAGGAGACGTAGAGCCCGACGGCACAATCCAGGCGGCAAGCAATTCAGCGCCGCTCCCCCGTCGGGGGAGCGCAAAGCTCGTCAGTCCCCCGTGCCAACGCGCGTCGACAACTTCCGCAGCTCGAGTGGCGGCACGGTCGCAGTGCGGGCTCGCCTGCAGCTCTCCCATTGCATCGCAAAGTTTCGCGCTCGCCAGTTGTGGAGAATCATGAGTGGCGTTTTGGCGATTAGTCCCCGCTGGGAGCCGTTAAGGCGGGAAACGAGCCTCGAATCCGAGGTGCGTGGCGGGTTCGCGATCGCCTCCTCCTCATGGCAGAGCGTGGAGCTCGTGTGCCCAACGGGTCAGGGCGCGGGGCGCAGGGCGAGATCTCGCGCGGCGTCGTAGTCGCTGTCGGGTTCGATGAAAATCTTGCTCATGATCGGCTCTGCAGCGCGCACCCGAGCTTCGATTTCGTCGATCACGCGTTCGATTTCTTCCAGCACCATGTGCGGCTCGAAGCGTACCTTGAGCGCCAGAATGACGGACTCCGGCCCTTGATGCATGCTCAAAAATTGCGTGACTTGCAGCACTCCGGACGTGCCTTCGACGAGGGCCAAGGTCCGCTCGCGAACCTGAGGCGCGACGCCTTCGCCGAGCAACAGGCTGCGCGTGTAACGTGCCAAGAGCAGGCCGACCGTGCACAGCAACAAACCAATCACGACCGAGCCGACCGCGTCGGCCGTCGGACTGTGGGTGAGCGCCGAAATTCCGATCGCCAAAAAAGCGATCACCAACCCACACACCGCCGCGGTGTCCTCCAAGAGTACTACCGGGATCGTGGGATCCTTACTGCTGAACAGCGCCTTGAAAAAAGGCGCTTGCCCACGACCCTTGTTGAACTCTTTGAAGGCGACCAGAAAGCTGCCGCCCTCCATCAGTAGCGACACCGCCAGCACTCCGAGCGGGATGAGCATCGAACCGTGGGGCTCTTCGACGGCAAACAACTTGTGCAGGCCCTCGTACACGGCGAACACGCCGCCCACGAAGAACAACAACAGCGCGACGATGAATGCCCAAAAATACGACTCTTTGTCGCGACCGAGCGGATAGAGCTCGGGCCGCGCCTGCTTGGCGAGTCCCATCCCCAGCAAGAGCAGCCCCTGATTGCCGGTGTCCGCCAGCGAGTGCACACCTTCCGCCAAAATCGCGGTACTGCCCGAGAGATACGCGGCCACGAACTTTGCCACCGCGATTCCCAAGTTGCCGAGGAGCGCCGCGATGACGACTTTTCGAGCGTCGGATTTCGAGTCAGCTTTCATGGCAGCGTCAGCGTTGCAGTACGGTCACGTCGATGCGGGAGCGCGCGTTCTCGAAGAACGAGGCCAGAGCCGCATTTAGACGACGAGAGACGTACCAACGCAAGAGCGCGGGGCGAATCGTGTCGAAGGGCGCGTCTCGGAACGGGTTGCTCGTCGACTTGTGCAAAATGCGCAGCTCTGCCTCGCTCGGCTCGAGCATTGGCGTGACCATTCGATCCAGGTACAGACTGGCACGGGCTTTTTGCAGCAAGAGCCGCCCGAACTCGCGCTCGCTCAGGCCCTCTGCTTCCAGCGCCGCGTCGAGCGCAGCGGGACCACCAGCGCGATCGCTCAGCAAGCGCCGCGCGAGCTGACTCTGACGCTCGATCTCTACTCGCGTTGGTTCCGGCTCGATGCGCAGCGTGCCGAGGATGGTTTCGGCGATGTGCCGGTCGAGGGCGGCCGTCACGTGCCGATCGCGATAGGGCGCATCTCCGAGCGCGGCGCGATCCGGATCGGCGAGAGCCTCGAGCCGCGCCTCGAACGATAGCTCACGCTCGAATACGAAGCGCGGGTGGCGCGTTCCGCCCGTCTCAGGAGCTTCGAAACGAACGACCGCGCGATCCACGGTCACGGGCTCGGCCGCGAGTGAACCCGCGAGCACCCAAGACGACAGCGCTAGCGCCAGGGCAAGCGCGAGCGAGCGTTTCATCGCGCGGCAGGGCGTTTGCGCGAAGAGGGTGTGGCCTCTTCGTCGTCGGCGGCGTCTTTTTCTGCTTCGCCCACGCTCGGGGGCGCGGCGAGCTCCGGCCCCGGGGCAGCGGGGGGCTCGCTATCGGTATTGCTCGTGCTGCCGTCGGTGCGGTGCGCAAAGCCACGCGCGGCGCGGCGAGCTTTGACGAATTCGGCAAATGCCGTGACCTTCTCCAGATCACGAGCGCCGAGCGTGTCAGCTAGCTCGCGCAATTGCTTGCGCAATGCTTCGGCGCTGCTCTTCCGGCGCGCCACGAGGACCTCTTGGGCAACGACCGGCTCGGGCGGTGCATCCGGCGGCCAAACTGGACGAGCGATGGGGCTGAGGCCGTGCGCGGTGAGCCAGGCTTCCATGAACACGCGCAGCCGCTCGCTGCGAAACGCGAACCAGCGCTCGCGTTCGGTGCCGTAGGTCATCAAAACGTCTTTGAAGCGCCTGAATGCACCCTTGCCGTCGATCGCCGAAGTCAGCTGATCACGCAGCTCGCCTTCCTCGACCATGGGGATGAAGCGCTCCATCCAACGGTATTGCTCGCGCGAGCTGACGGGCTCGATGCGCATGTACGTCGTGTCCGAGGCGATGCGCGAATGCATTTCTGGATCCGCGATGCCATCGACCACGCGCAAGACTTCGCCGCTGACCAAGTGCAGATAGCTGTGCACCTCGGGCGCGTTGTTCTCGAAGGCATCCTCGAGCGCCTCCCAATCGACTGGGATGTCGCGCAGCTGCTGGGCCCCGCCCGTACCCGAGTCAGAGTCAGCCATTACTATCCTCTTTTCCAAAAGCTCATCGAGACCCTATGCGCTTCATCTTGGGGCCAGCGACCGCGACCGGAAAGGGGAAATGCACCCTCGAGGCAGTATCAGTGCGAGCGCGCCCGACACACGGCATCCGACCACCGGCCGAGCGCGGCGCTACGCGCATCGGGGTCGATCTTCGGAGTGAACGCTTGGCCGAGCTGAATCATTCGCGCGGCGTCTTCTGGGCTCGAAAATAGCCCGGCCCCGAGGCCGGCCAACATCGCCGCCCCACGTGCGGTCGATTCCAGTTCGGTCGGGCGCTCGACCGTCAACGCGCCGAAGTCGCTCTGCATTTGCAATAGTAAGTCGTTCGCGGAGGCTCCGCCGTCCACACGCATGCGGGTCACCGGGTGCCCCAGATCCGCGCTCATCGCGGAGATCACGTCTTGGACCTGGAAGGCAATCGCCTCCAGGGTCGCGCGAGCCAAATGCGCGCGCGTTGTGCCACGTGTGATGCCCGTGATCAGTCCGCGCGCATCCGGATCCCAATAGGGTGCCCCCAACCCGGACAGCGCGGGCACGAACGCAACACCTTCGGTCGAAGGCACGCTGCGCGCGAGCGACTCGATGTCCTGCGCGGAGTCCAAGATCCCGAGCCCGTCACGCAGCCACTGCACCGCAGCCCCGGCGATGAACGTACTGCCCTCCAACGCATAGACCGGCTGCTCGCCGATCTGCCAGGCGAGCGTGGAAAGCAGGCCCGAGCGGCTGGCTATTGGGCGTGGCCCAGTGTTGACCAACAGAAACGCACCAGTTCCGTAGGTGCATTTTGCATCTCCCTGTTGGAAGCATGCCTGACCGAACAACGCTGCGTGCTGGTCGCCTGCGATGCCCGTGATCGGGATGCCATCGGGCAAGCCCGGCACGCCGCGGGTCGAAGCGACGCGCTCCGCGCTCGGAACGATTCGTGGCAGTACGCTGCTCGGGACGTCGAGCAGCGCGCACATTTCCTCGCTCCAAGTGCGACTCGTCAGATCCATGAGCAACGTGCGAGAAGCGTTGGTAACATCCGTAATGTGAGGCGCGCTCGCGCCTGCGCCGCCCGCGAGGCGCCAAACCAGATAAGAATCGACGGTGCCGAATGCGAGCCGTCCCGCGTTCGCTGCGGCACGCGCGCCCGACACGTGTTCGAGCAGCCAGGACAGCTTCGTGCCCGAGAAGTACGGATCGAGCACCAGACCGGTGAGCGCACGCACCCGAAGCTCGTGCCCACAGGCCTTCAGCTCGGCGCACTGCGCAGCGGTTCGGCGATCCTGCCAAACGATCGCTCGCTGAACGGCTTCGCCGGTGTGACGATCCCAGAGCAGCGTAGTTTCACGCTGATTGGTCAGGCCGATCGCGGCAATATCGCTCGCGTTCAGGCCCGCCGCGTCCAGGGCGCCGGAAATCGCACGAAGCACGCTTTGCCAGATCTCCTCGGGCTCGTGCTCGACCCAGCCCGGCCGGGGAAAATGCTGGGCAAACTCACAGTTTTTACGGCCCAGCGTGGTGCCGTCGAGCCCCATCACGAGTGCCGTCGTGCCCGTCGTGCCCTGATCGATCGCGAGGATGTGACCTGCCACCGCGCGCGACACTATCAGAGCAATCCTCGGCCAGGGGGCCCGACGCGGGACTAGCGCAGCCAGCGTAACTAGTGCGCCTCACGCCTACATGAGCGCTCTACGTTTGAGATTGTTTCCACAGGGTCCGGTGATTTCCTCGTGCCGAGTTACCGCTGCCCTTGTCGGCGAGTGCCGAGAACGGTAGCCTTTTTGCCCCGATGGCCCGCATTCTGCTCGCGACACCCGAAGGCCAGCAGGTCGTTGAGTTACGGGATCACAACTCGCTCGGGCGCCATCCCAGCAACACCATTCAGCTTCTCGACAAGATCGTGTCGAAGGAGCATTGCATTCTGGAGCGACGCGTCAACGGCTTCACGTTGCGCGATCTCGGAAGCCTGAACGGAACGTACATCAACGGCGAACGCGTCGTTGGCGAGCAAGATCTCAAGCACGGTGACGACATCGCGCTTGGCGCGACGCGCGCGCGCTACGACGATGGCTCGGGTCGGCCATTGCCTCCGCCGCCCAACTACGGCGTGCCACCACAAGGCCCTCCACCGTCGGGTTGGCAACCTCAGCCGCCGCAATCTCAGATCGGCGCCCCACCCTCCACCGTCGGTTCGCAACCGTATGGGCCGCCCCCAGGCCCGCACGGCACGCAACAGGTCGCGCAATTTCCGAGTGCGCCGAGTTTCGTGCCCGCTCCGGGTTTCACGGCCACGCCGGGCTTCGCGCCGGCACCGGGCTTCGCGCCTTCACCGATGGGTACTGCGCAGATGCCGCAGGTCCCCGCGCCCGCCACACGTGTGGACGTGAACGACAAGGCGCGTCAAATCGGCACGCAGATCGCCGCCACCGGCAAGGGCTTCATGCCCTACGACAAGCTGGCCGCGAACACCGATCAGCTCGCACAAGACTACGAGCGGCTTCGACTCAGCCACGAGCTATCGCGCGAGATCGCGCTGGAGCGCGATCTGCCCGCGCTCTTGAACAAAATCTTGCTCACGATCTTCAAGTTCGTGCGCGCCGATCGCGGCGTCATCTTCCTGATGAACCCGCAGGGTGAGCTCGTTCCCGGTGCCAGCCAACGGCGCGACGGCACGGACGCGCCCATCCCCGTGTCCTCCACGATCATGAATCACGTGATCAAGGAACGGGCGACGGTGCTCACCCACGATGCGGCGATGGATTTCGCAGCCTCCAAAGGCAAGAGCATGATCCTGAATCGGATCAGCTCGGCGATCGTCGCGCCCCTGTTGCACAACAACGAAATCTTGGGCGTGCTGTGGCTCGATAGCGAGACGCTTGCGCAATTTCAGCCCAAGGACATGGAGATCGTCACCGCCATCGCCGCCCAAGCGGCGATGTTCATCGAGATCAACATCTTGGGCAAAAAGGTGGAGCTCGAGATCGTCAATCGTGAGCGCTTCAGCCGCTTGCTTTCGCCCAACATCGCGCAGCGCGTGCTGTCCGGCGAGCTCGAGGTCAAGAAGGGCGGCCAGCTCGTCGGTGAGTGCACCGTGTTCAACTCCGATATCCGAGGCTTCACTCCGCTCAGCGAGGGCTCTCGCCCGGAGGCGCTGGTCGATCTGCTGAACGAGTATTTCGAGCAGATGGTGGAAGTACTCTTCAAGTACGAAGGCACGCTCGACAAGTTCATGGGCGACGGCATCATGGCGCTCTGGGGTGCTCCCGTTGCGCACCCGGATGATGCCCTACGCAGCGTGAGCTGCGCGCTCGAACAGATGGAAGCGCTCGGCAAGTTCAATCGCTTGCGCATCGACGCCGGCGCGCAGCCGCTCGCGATCGGCATCGGCATCCACACGGGGCCATTGGTCGCCGGCTACATCGGCAGCTCGAAGGCGCTCTCTTACACCGTGATCGGCGACACCGCGAACACCAGCGCTCGGCTGTGCGGCGTGGCCAACTCCGGTCAAGTCTTGGTCAGCGAGGCGACGCTCGCCAAACTCAACGGCAAATTCGTGTACGAAGAGCTGCCGCCCGCGCACCTCAAGGGCAAGGAAAAGCCGTTCCGCGTGTTCGACGTGAAGGGCTTGCACCCGAGCGTGCAGGTTCCGGTAGCGATCGGGACCTGAAGCGTTCCACGCCGTACTGATAGTAGGTCGAGTCGATCTCGGCCGCGTAAGCACGACGGCCGAGCTGCCGAGCTGCGAGTGAAGCCGTAAATAAGCCTCCGAACGGCTCCCACAGCACGTCTCCGGAATCGGTCGAGGCTTCGATGATGCGCGTCATCAAGTCGAGCGGCTTCTGATTCAAATGCACGGCTCGGCCGCCGCCGATCTTCACGCGTTCCTCGCCCCGCACGGGGCTGCGCTCCCAGACGTTGGTCACTCCGTGGGGGCAGCTGAATTTCGAGCGCATGCTCTCCCAGGCCGCCTGAGATACGGGGCGCGCGCCATCGATCGAAAAATACGGCTTGCCCGCTTCGTCACCAAAACGGTTGGCAAAGTCGCTCAGCTTTTGCATCACCTCCGGCGGTGGGAAGTACCAGAGGTGGCCCTGATCGAAATATTTTCGCGTGGCGGCGTTGTTGACGCCGCAGGCCTCGTTGGCGCGGCGCAAGGGCAGACCCGTACGCTTCCACTCTTCGAGTAGCCACTGCTTGAGTGGCTTGCCGCCAACGCGCGCCTCGAACACGTATTGAACGCACACTTCGGTAACGACCGGGAAGCGACGGATCTTTTGCGTGTTCACGTTGCCCGCGATGTGTCCGAGCCCCTTGTTCCAGGTGTTGGAATTGACGTAGCGAAAGCCGTACTTCTCCAAGATCGGATGCGCGGCGGCCCAACCGATCTCCGAGTTCCAGAACCAGAGTGTGGTTCGAGCCGTAGCCGCCTTGCTCCAAGCCGCGACGTGCGGTTCGTACCAGCGCGGTAGATCGAGGTGGTCGGAAGTGTCGCCTTCGAAACCGAGCACGCCGTACGCGCCGTCCGAAACAATCGTGGTCGGCGTCGGCCATGTGGCGTAGCAAGACAGAGAGTCCGCATGGCTGAGCGAGACGGCGTGATCGGCATAGACCGCCGAGGCGGGCGCTTCTTTTCGCACGACAGCTCGCCCCCGGCCGACCGTGCTCGGCGCCACGGGCTTGTGAGCAGGGCCTTCCAAGCGATTATTTTCGCTCATTTTGGCTCGAAACATATCATCCCGCGGCGCGCTGCGAAACGCCTGACGCATTGCGGCGCGCCGGGCAGAACGACTCGGAAGGCCTCGACAGCGTAACATTCTCGGGGGAGAGTCCCGCCCGAATGGCGCACATCCTAGCCTTCGAGCGTCCCGTCGTGGAGCTCATCACGCGCGTCCGCGAGCTACGCGAGCTCGCCAATGAAGACGACCGATTCGGCTCCGAGCTCAAACGCCTCGAGGACAAAGCCGCGAAGCTAGCGCGCGAGGTCTTCGCCAAGCTATCGCCGATGCAGAAGGTGCAGCTCTCGCGGCACCCGAATCGCCCGTATACGTTGGATTACATCGATCGCCTCTTCGAGGATTTCGTCGAACTGCACGGCGATCGCCGCTTCGCCGAAGATGGCGCGCTGATCGCAGGCATCGGCAAGTACCACGGGCGCAGCGTGGTCGTGGTCGGGCACCAAAAAGGCCGCACCAGCAAAGAGCAAACCAAGCGCAATTTCGGTATGCCGAACCCGGAGGGCTACCGCAAAGCCATCCGCATGTACGAGCTCGCCGAGCGCTTCAACTTGCCGCTGTTCACCTTCGTAGACACGATGGGCGCGTACCCCGGCCTGGGCGCGGAAGAGCGCGGCCAAAGTGAAGCCATCGGCGCTGCGATCGAGACGATGTCGCGCTTGACCGTGCCGATCATCACCAGCGTGATCGGCGAAGGCGGTTCGGGCGGCGCGCTCGCGCTCGGCGTCGCCAACCGCGTGCTGGTCTTGGAGTTCAGCTACTACTCCGTCATCACGCCCGAGGGCTGCGCCGCGATCCTGTGGAAGAGCGCCGAGCGCGCGCCCGACGCGGCCGCCCGCTTGCGCATCACCGCGCCCCATTTGCTCGAATTCGGCATCGCCGACCTGATTGTGGAAGAGCCGCCCGGCGGTGCTCACCAAGATCACGACGATGCCGCCAAACGGCTCGATCGCGTGCTGTATTCGACGCTCACCGAGCTATCCGCACTGTCCCGCGACGCGATCCGCGACGACCGCTACCAGCGCTTTCGAAAGCTGGGCGCGTTCGTCGCCTGAGCCTACGACTTACCAGCTAGGGCGCGACCCCGACGCCGCGCGCCTTGAAGGTTTTGGGAGGGCACACCGTACTGTTAATCCCCCCGATGGTCAGCGTCGTCTCCATGGCTTCCGGGGACGGTGGGGCAGGCGGGAGCCCAGGCTGCGGTTGCGGAGGGAACGGCACGGGCGGAGAGAATCTCAGCGTCCAGCCAATACCCTGCGGGCGTGGCATCGGCGCGGACCCCGAGAGCATGAAGATAGGATAATTGCTGCTCCCCAATACCAAACCCAAGATCGTACTATCACTCGCGGGGACCGGGATGAAGATATCCGGGGAGTTGGATCCAAACGGGACATTCCCGAAGTCAATATCTGGAGGCGGCTGGACGTACGTTCCGATGTCCATGTTGAACTGGATCGTTTGCGAAGGCGCAACATCAGTATCCACACTCACGCGCGGGGTCGCGCGCTTTACTCCGGGTTTCGGCAACACGTTCACGACAATCGCTCCGCCCCCCGGAAGCACCGAACTGGAGGGGGCAAAATCGAGCTTGGAAAGGTCGCCACTCAGAGTCCAGGTGAGCGCCACACTGGAGGTGTTGGTGATGGTCAACTGCTGCGATGGGATACAACCGAGCCAAAAGACGTTGTCGAATGAAAGCTTGAAACTGCCCTGCTGAGCTCCGCCTGTTCCGGACGACGCTCCGCCGGTTCCGGACGATGCTCCGCCGGTGCCCGAAGATGCTCCGCCGGTGCCCGAAGATGCTCCGCCGGTACCCGAAGATGCTCCGCCCGTGCCCGAAGATGCTCCGCCGGTGCCCGAAGATGCTCCGCCCGTGCCCGAAGATGCTCCGCCGGTGCCCGAAGATGCTCCGCCCGTGCCCGAAGATGCTCCG